>JGI12383J13903_1000003_pt1 | contig 253338 bp, 211 predicted proteins | sample Passage237B_FD_13903 | JGI IMG/M metagenome (IMG submission 13903)
TCGGAAAAACGCTTCTTCTTCATTTTGAGATCTCCGCAATAGTGGTAGATTAACTGGAAATCTCATCAAGTTCATGGTCCTAAATTCGGGGGTAAGGTCAAGTCTCTAACGCTGCATGCCATATTTGCGCATTTTTTCCACCAGCGTAGTGCGTCGCATTGCAAGGCGCTCGGCTGCCCTTGCCACTACACCACCACTGTCATCCAAAGCCTGCTGAATCAAGCTTTGCTCCAGACCGTTAATATATTCCTTCAGGTCAATACCATTTTCCGGTAATAACACACGGTCACTCATACTGACCACATTTGGGCCGCCCGAACTTTCTCGCACTTCTTCGACGGGAAAATCTTCTTCAATTTGCACGTGGCGGTATTTCGGCGGCAAGTCCTGCACACCGATAACACCGTACGGATGCATGATCGCCATGCGTTCCACCAGGTTCGCCAGTTCGCGCACATTACCCGGCCAGGAATGATTGCAGAGGGACAGAATGGCTGCGGAATTAAATCGAATCGAGCCGCGTTTTTCCGACTCCATGCGCGAAACTAATTCATTGATCAACAACGGAATGTCTTCGGCCCGATCCTTCAGCGAAGGCATTTCAATGGGAAATACGTTGAGCCGGTAATAAAGGTCTTCGCGAAATTGGCCTTTTTCAATCATCTCTTCCAAATTGCGGTGCGTCGCCGCGATGATGCGCACATCGGTTTGAAAGGTTTTATTGCCACCGACACGCTCAAAGGTTTTCTCCTGCAATACCCGCAGAATTTTCACCTGCATATGCAGGGGCATATCGCCAATTTCATCAAGAAATAATGTTCCGCCTTCGGCCATTTCAAAACGGCCTGCGCGCGAATTAATCGCACCGGTAAATGCGCCCTTCTCATGACCGAAAAGTTCGCTCTCCAATAATTCGGCAGGAATAGCGCCGCAATTCACCGGAACAAATGGCTTATCACGACGCGGAGAATGATAGTGAAGATTTCGGGCAACCACCTCTTTACCAGTGCCCGACTCTCCCACGATTAAAACCGTTACGTCTTTATCAGCAACCTGCGCCATCATCGCCCGCACCGCTTGGATATGGCGACTGGTGCCTACCAAACTGCGAAACAGATGGACGGGTCGTTTTTCGTGTGACTTTTCTGCAAGCGCCAGCGCTTCGCGATAACGCTGTGCCCGATGCAGTGCATCCATCAAGGAGTTGTAGGATAAGGGAAGCTCCAGCGTGGCAATGACTCGCTGACGCAGCGAACTTTCCGCCTCGGCGCAATCATCCGGATAGCCACTTCCCAAAGTGACAACAGGCGTGGTGCCAAAGCGTTCACGCACCGTTTTCAACTCGGACTGAAGATCACTTGCTTGTTCGGTGAGTCCCAAAATAACGACACCTATATCCGGTGCCAATTGACGCAAATTCTCGGGAAAGCGGTTCCATTCAGCAAAATCCACAGCAACCGCATTTTCACTCAGAAAATTTAAAATGACCAAAAGGTCATGCCTAACAGCCGCATTGTCCTCAACCACCAGAATGCGCTTGTCATCCAGCATGCAAAATTGCCTCAGAAGGATCACGTGGTCAGCAGAAGCGAAACGCTCTACGCGATCAAAAACATTAGTAACGCGCCTTTTTTTTGACCTTTTTCGGCGCGGCTATACAGCCACAGTAAGTAATAGTCAAAGCCTCGCCAGTGGTCAAATTTCTGGCGATCAATGGCGGCGCTGAGGAGAGAAAGGATGCGGGATGAACGAAATTGACTCGATTGAGGATCGGACAGGCGGCAACTTCCCTTTTCCTTGCCTATACTTCCCGACTTGGTCCGCCCAGCCGATCTGAAGCGTTCACCTACCAGATCAACCTGGGCTTTTAATAAAAAGATCAAAAATTATTACAACTCCATTTGTATAAGCACTGTTTAGCGAGCCTGTTCTGGGCAAAGCCAGTTTTCAATGGTGGCCTCGGGGAGACGGCGCACCATATCCGAATAAAGCGCCAAAATTTTCTCCATTTCACCAACCAGCATTTTAGGATCGTGGTTTGGATCGTCAAATGCCTGAGTCAACTGCTGAGCCAACAATTGATCCCAATCTTTCACCGCGTCCCAATCCTGATTAACAAAAGATTTTTCCATTTCGCGACGGGTACGCACCAGGGAAAGGTGACTGAGGGAAACAAGGCTCATGGCAAACTCCAGAATTAGCATCACTGAAGGAGTTAACGGCAAAGAGCTTAAAAACTTGAGAAAAATTAAAAATGAATTTGCAGAAAAAACTTAAAAAATTGAGAAAACACAAAAAAGCGGCAATATTTTGCCGCTTTTATTTTGCGAACTTAAATATCAGTTTGGGCTATTTCTGCAGCGTCAATTAGGCAACATTCGTTTCCATTGCTGGAATCGCTGAAAAATCCATTTGATCCCAACCCGATTTGATTTCACCAACAAGCCCATCCACTTCAGCCAACACTGAGGGCAATGTTTCCATTGTCGCTAGAGTTATGCGCTCAACCATATATTCGTATAGCGCATCCAAATTGACGGCAATTTCTCCGGCATCCATATTCAGGCAATTTCTCAAACCATTAATGATGGCCACCAATTTACCGACCAACACTTCAAGATCTGCAATATTTTTATCGGCATAGGCCTGCTGCGCTTGCTCAATACGCTCGAGCGCACCGTCCATCAAAAGGGAAATAACACGATGAGAGGAAATCTCTTCGGAATGTTCTTGAATAAAAGAAGCCGCTTTGGTTTGAGCAACAGCCATGGATTATCTCCTGCAGTTTATGAAAGCGGCGGGAAATTGCCGCTTTTTGAATTTCAGGAGGGATAATGCAGAGATAATGCCAAAGGCGGCCGAACAGCCGCCCGAGAGATCAACCGATTTGTTTCCAGGCAGAGCGCAGATCACTGAGAAGGGTTATAGCCTCATCCAATTTCTTCGGATCATTCTTCAAATGAGCTGTGCTCAGTAGGCTCTGAATATATACATAAAGATTGTCGAGATTCATGGCCAGCTCGCCGCCCTCATCGGTGTTGAGGCTTTCACGCAAACCGCCAACAATGCTGACTGCACTGTTGATCTTGGCACCTTTCAACTCGACATTGCCAAATTCCATAGCGCCTTTGGCCTGTACGATCCGCTCTATTGCCCCTTCGTACAGCATGTCGATAAGACGATGCGGAGACGCAATTTCAACATTGGCTCGATATTGGACCTTGGCGTAAGACTTCAATGCAGCTTGGGTATTCACGAGATGTCTCTCTCCGCTATTGGATGATCAGTGACATCTTGGTTATCGACGGGCCTCCGGGAAACTTTAGCCCTGAGATGAAGCTTTATACTGACGACCGACCCAGCGAAAAGCGGCAAAATTCTACCGCTGGCGGGAAAGCCAGACGAGAGGCGTCTAATAGCGTCAAGAAGTGGTGGAAGGCTTATTAGAGCGAAGCAAGAAAGGGGAAGAACGATGGCGGAGAGGGGGGGATTCGAACCCCCGATACCGGTTTAGGGTATACTCCCTTAGCAGGGGAGCGCCTTCGGCCACTCGGCCACCTCTCCGGCAAAAATTTTTCAGTAGAAAAATTTTTGTGTGCAAACAACAAGAATTTATTTCATTTCCCGCAGTTTGTAGGACTCCTTCGTTTTAAACCTACCGCTGAAGGAGGAGCGGCATAATATCAATAATCTGGCGAATTTCAAATAGTTATAATGCAAAATATTTGAAGACCCGCCAGTATTATTACAAAAATGCAGCGTCTCTATAAAAATGGAAACCACGTCTTACAGAGAATTACCCGGTTCTGGCTCGTGCTGATGCTGTTGTTGTTTTTCGCGTTGAATACGCTGATAAATTTCTTCGCGGTGAACGGCAATTTCTTTTGGTGCGTTAACCCCAATTCGCACCTGATTGCCCTTTACCCCTAACACAGTGACAGTGACATCATCACCAACCATCAAGGTTTCGCCGATACGGCGGGTCAAAATCAACATCGGTTATTCTCCTTACGTTCATCCTGTGAGAACGAAGGCAGGGCCTAAACCTTGCCCTCGTCGGCTTTATGCCAGCCAGATTTTTCTTTTAATTATCCCTCTAAGGGGAAACAGGTCCGGCTAAAGCCTGTGAGCGAGTCCAGTTGGACTCTTGATGCGAGTCCCGCACAACTGCGGGACCGACGCGCCATTTCAGCGAGCGATTACGCGGAAGCCTTATCCAGACCAAACGCGGTATGCAAGCTACGAACTGCTAATTCGAGATATTTTTCGTCAATGATGACCGATATTTTGATCTCGGAAGTGGTAATCATCTGGATGTTGATGTTGTCCGCAGCCAAGGCTTTGAACATGGTGCTGGCTACACCCGCGTGAGAGCGCATGCCAACGCCTACAACAGAGACTTTCACCACTGTATCGTCCGCTACAACTTCGCGCGCCCCCAGTTCGTCTGCAACTTTTTGCAGAACTTGGCGAGCTTTGTTCATGTCGTTGCGGTTTACGGTAAAGGTGATGTCAGTGGTCTGGTCTGCTGCCAGGTTTTGCACGATTACATCAACTTCAATATTGGCTTCACCAATCGGGGCTAACAGGCGAGAAGCAACGCCGGGCTGATCTGGAACTCCGCGGACTGAAATTTTGGCTTCATCACGATTAAATGCAATGCCAGAGACTACAGGTTGTTCCATAGTCGAGAATTCCTCATCAATGGTAATCAAAGTGCCAGGGCCTTCCTGGAAGGACGATAAAACACGGAGGGGGACGTTGTACTTGCCCGCGAACTCCACGGAACGAATTTGCAAAACTTTGGAGCCGAGACTTGCCATCTCGAGCATTTCTTCGAAGGTGATGCGATCCAAGCGACGCGCTTTTTCCACAACCCGTGGGTCAGTGGTATAGACACCATCAACATCGGTATAGATTTGACATTCATCAGCCTTGAGGGCCGCAGCCAATGCGACACCTGTGGTGTCAGAGCCACCACGACCAAGAGTGGTGATATTGCCGGCTTCGTCCACACCCTGGAACCCTGCAACCACGACTACCCTACCCGCTTGCAGGTCAGCTTTCATGCGGTCGACATCGATTTCCTGGATTCGAGCTTTGGTGAACGCATCGTCCGTCAGGATTCTGACTTGAGCACCTGTATAGGAACGAGCATCTTGTCCCAGCTCCATCAACGCCATGCAAAGCAGCGCAATGGTGACTTGCTCGCCCGTAGACACCAACACATCCAGCTCACGAGGGTCTGGATTCTTTTGAATTTCTTTTGCCAGGGAAATCAGACGGTTGGTTTCACCACTCATAGCAGAAACCACTACCACTACGTCATGCCCCTGCTGGCGGAATTTACACACTTTTGCCGCCACTGCTTTGATACGCTCTATGCTACCCACAGAGGTACCACCGTATTTCTGCACGATCAGACTCATGCTGTGCCTATTCCAAAAAATCGCGATTAAGGTACTGGCGCTGCCGCCAAACCGCCACTGCTCAAGCGAGACGCTCGAAACACCCAGGTTCTAAGGGGCGCCAATTAAACACCAATTGCTTTCGATTGTTAACTGGTCCGGTGAAAAAATCGACCGATTGCGCAAAATATTTTCATTCTCATTAAGCTTGGCGCAGCCACTCTTTAAGAGCGGTCAGAGCTTCGGGCAAATGGCCGTTGTCTGCACCACCGCCTTGAGCCATATCAGGTCGACCGCCGCCTTTGGCGCCAATCTTTTCTGCAACGACCCTTACCATGTCACCGGCTTTGACGAGTGCGGTGGCCTCTTTGCTGACGCCAGCCACCAAGTTGACTCTCTCGCCGTCAGTACCCGCCAGCAATACTGCGGAGTTGCCTAACTTGTTGCGCAATTTATCCACCAGGTCACGCAGGAGTTTTGCGTCGTTTCCAGGAACCTGTTTCACCAGCAGGCGTATACCTTTGAAGTCTTCCGCTTCGGCGATCCATTCATCTATAGAGGCAGCAGCCAGCTTTCCTTTTATCTGTGTGAGTTCTTTTTCGAGCTGGCGATTTTGATTCAATAGAGCATCCAACTTTTCCAGCAGCGCATCCGGTGCGGTTTTTAACATTTGTGAGGCCGCGAGCAATTTTTTCTGTGCTTGCGCCATATATTCGAATGCTCCAGCGCCAGTTACCGCTTCAATCCTGCGCACACCTGCAGCAATGCCAGATTCGGAGACAATGCGGAAAAGGCCGATGTCCCCTGTACGCTTGGCGTGGGTTCCGCCACACAGTTCTATGGAGAATCCTTCGCCCATGGTGAGTACGCGCACTTTGTCGCCGTATTTTTCCCCAAACAGCGCCATTGCACCTTTCTTTTTAGCGGTTTCGATATCGAGGATTTCCGTCTTCACTTCAGTGTTCAAACGAATCTGCTCGTTCACAATGTTTTCGATTTCCTGCAGCTGCTCTGCGGATACAGCTTCAAAATGGGTGAAGTCGAAACGCAGGCGTTGCGAATCCACTAAAGAGCCTTTCTGCGTCACATGAGTGCCAAGCACTTGGCGCAGCGCTGCGTGCAACAAGTGGGTCGCAGAGTGGTTCAACGCTGTTGCCTGACGCAGGCCAGTTTCCACAACTGCGGTAACTTGAGCGTTGAGCACCAATTCTCCGCGGGTAACACGCCCGATATGCAGGTGATGGGAGCCTTCTTTGCGGCAATCGAGAACCTCAAAACGGCCGCTGGCACTTTCGATATAACCGCAGTCGCCAATCTGTCCACCTGACTCGGCGTAGAAAGGTGTTTCGGCCAACACAACAACACCTTCTTCGCCCTCAGCGAGGCGATCAACCTGAAACTTGCCGCGCGCCAATGCAGCAACGGAAGTTTCGCATTCCAAACTTTCATAACCGCGGAAGCCGGTTTCACCTTCCAATTCCAAGCCGGCGGTGTAGTCGACCTTGAACGCACCAGCGGAACGAGCGCGCTCGCGCTGCTGTTCCATAAGCGCTTCATAGCCGTCCATATCCAAGGTCAAACCGCGCTCGCGGGCGATATCGTTGGTCAGGTCGACTGGGAAGCCGTAGGTATCGTAAAGCGTGAAAACGACGTCTCCAGGAATAACGGTGCCGGTTTGCGACTCCAGCTTGCTCGCCAGAACTGCCAAGCCTTTATCCAGAGTTTTGGCAAACTGCTCTTCTTCAGAGAGCAGGATTTTTTCGATATGAGCTTTCTGCGCGGCCAGATCGGGGTAAGCATCTCCCATTTGCTCAACCAAGGAAGCAACGAGCTTATGGAAAAACGGCTTGTCCTGGCCCAATTTGTGTCCGTGGCGAATTGCCCGGCGGATAATGCGACGCAACACATAGCCGCGACCCTCATTGGAAGGCAACACGCCATCGGCAATTAAGAAGGAGCAGGAGCGAATATGGTCGGCGATAACGCGGAGGGATTTTTCTTCCAGGTCCTGACATCCCGTGACGCTGGCCGCGGCGCGCAGTAAAGCCTGGAACAAATCGATTTCATAGTTGCTATGCACGCCCTGCAATACTGCGGCGATGCGCTCAAGTCCCATACCCGTATCAACTGACGGTTTGGGCAGAGGAATCAGTTCGCCGGAGGGCTGGCGCTCGAACTGCATGAATACCAGATTCCAGATTTCGATATAACGGTCCAGGCCATCGTCAGGGCTGCCCGGAGGGCCACCGGGAACATTGGGGCCGTGATCGTAGAAAATTTCTGAACTTGGACCGCAGGGTCCGGTATCACCCATCTGCCAGAAGTTGTCTGCGTCGAGACGAGAGAAACGCGTCGGGTCTATACCGACTTCTTTGATCCAGATGTCCGCCGCTTCGTCATCGCTGATATGGACGGTTACCCAGAGACGCTCCGGCGGCAGATGTAAAACTTGAGTCAGGAATTCCCAAGCGAATTTGATGGCATCTCGCTTGAAGTAATCGCCGAAGCTGAAATTCCCCAACATTTCGAAGAAGGTGTGGTGGCGCGCGGTATAGCCGACGTTTTCCAGGTCGTTGTGCTTACCGCCTGCACGGACGCAACGCTGCGCGCTGGTCGCCCGCGTGTAGGCTCGTTTATCAGAACCGAGAAAGACATCCTTGAACTGCACCATGCCAGAGTTGGTGAACAGCAATGTTGGATCGTTGCCCGGAATGAGCGAACTGCTGGGCACTACGGTATGTCCGTGCTTGGAAAAAAAGGACAGAAATGCTTCGCGAATATCAGCGCTTTTCATAGATAAACGAGTTCCGAGAGGATATGGGGGCGTTATAGGACCTAACCCCAGTCGCCGCAAAAAAGCGCTAAGTATACGGGGTGTGTCCTTTCCAGCATAGGGAGTGTGATGGCGCCCTTGCAGGCGCCAAGTAGCAGCAGCCCTTTAAAAACCCAAAGAGCCTTCTTTGAAGGTTTTGTTGGCCAGCAAATGAATATGGAGATGGAAAACGGTTTGTCCTGCTCCAGCGCCATTATTGATCACCAACCGAAATGCATCACCGACGCCGAGCTGGCGGGCAATTTCCCCGGCTTTTACCATTAAATGCCCCAACAGAGCCTGATCTTCCGCAGTGGCATCCACCAGCTTGGGGATGGGCTTGCGCGGGATGATCAACAAGTGCGTGGGGGCCTGCGGCGCTATGTCGCGAATGCAGACACAAAGATCGTCTTGGTAAACAAATTCCGTTGGGATCTCGCCGTCGATGATACGGCTAAATATAGACCGTTCTGCCATGGGGCACGCTCCACTTGATTAAGAGTATTTTTCTTTTTCTTCGAGGGAAATCTGACGGGCTTCGGATTCCAGCATCACTGGAATGCCGTCCCGGATCGGATAAGCCAAGCCGCTCGCAGGACATACCAATTCAGAATTGTCGCGATCATAGACAAGCGGGGCTTTACTGACCGGACAAACCAAGATGGCCAACAATTTTTTATCGATGGTTTCACTCATAACTCAATCCTGTGTGCCCTTGGGCATGGGTTTATCGGCCATGACTAACGCGGGATCCAGGCGCACATCAAACCAATTCATACGCCAATCCAAATGTGGGCCGGTCACCCGGCCGGTCGCGCCCACCTCGGCTATGGCCTGTCCCTGCTCCACCCGCTCGCCCACTTTGACAAGAATTTTGTGCAGGTGAATAAAGGTCGACGAAAGCCCATAGCCGTGATCGACAATCAGCGTGCCGCCGGAATAAAACAGGTCACCCTCAGCTAGGGTCACTATACCGGCCGCTGGCGCGACCACTTTGGTACCGGTCGGAGCCGCTATATCCAAACCGTAGTGTGGCGACCGCGGTGTGCCATTGTACACACGCCGACTGCCGTAAACACCGGTGATTGGCCCCGTCACCGGCCAGATAAAGTCCTGGAGAAAATCCGCACGCTCATCGACGCGACGGCGCGCAGCGTTTACTAATTCGGCCTCGCGTTGAATACGCTCAGTCAATTCAGCCGGTGGCGTTACATGTTTTTCCTCAACGCCGTTTACGCGCTGAACCTTATATTCCCGCTGCACGACCGGTCGGGCGAAAACCGCAGTGGTACCATCGGGCGCGACGACTTCCACTTTCACCTCTTTGGCCGCATCCGGTCCCAGACCGAAAACAAAATCGCCGTTCGGCGTGGTTTTCACTTGCCTACCATCGACACGCACACCATGTCCCGCAGGAACCTTGCCGAAAATTGTCCCACCTTGCTGCCACTGCCCGCGAAACTCTGGAGTTTGGGCACCGACAGAGTCGGCAATCGCAGCCAAGCCAAGTAAAGTGCAGAACAGCGCCTTATAAAAATGTCGTGTCATAGTTGGTTCTCAATGAATTAAAGCGATTGCTGCAATTGTTCCAGCTCTTCGGTTTTTTCCAGCCACGCTTCTTCCAATTCACTTAATTCCTGCCGGATAGTGCCCTGCTCTTTCAGCAGCTTTTGCAATTCGCCGCCGGCGCTTTCGTATAACTCAGGTTGCGCCAGCTTTTCTTCGACCTGAGATAAGCGTTTCTGTGCGGCGTCAATTTTTTGTTCCAACTGTTTAATGGCCTGGGTAAAGGGCTTGAGCTTTTCCCTGGAAGCTGCAGCGGACTGACGCTGCGCCTTTTTGTCGACACTTTTGTCTTCTGTTGTAGGTTTTGCCTCCACCTCTTTCGCGGTGGTTTTTGCGCCGGACATCCACACCTGATAATCCTGCAAATCACCGGCAAACGGCTGGACTTTGCCGGAATCGATCAACCAAAACTCATCAACTGTATTGCGTAACAAATGGCGGTCGTGGGAAACCACCACAATAGCGCCGGCAAATGCCTGCAATGCAACCGTCAAGGCGTGGCGCACTTCCAAGTCCAAGTGGTTAGTCGGCTCGTCGAGCACCAGCAGATTGGGTTTTTGCCAAGCCAGAATCGCCAACGCCAAACGCGCTTTTTCGCCGCCGGAAAAATGGCGAATACATTCAAAAGCGCGATCGCCGCGAAAATCAAAACTGCCGAGAAAATTGCGAATTTCCTGTTCTGATGCACTGGGGCGCAGGCGTTGCAGATGAAGCGCACATGAAGCATCCAAATCCAACGCCTCCAACTGATGTTGGGCGAAATAACCAATTTTCAGATGAGGAGATTCAACACGCTCACCCGAAACCAAAGGCAGACTGCCAGTCAGCGCTTTGATAAAAGTCGATTTACCCGCACCGTTATGGCCGAGCAAACCTATGCGCGACTGGCCGAAGATATTGATATTGACCTGCTGAAGAACTGTTTTTTGCCCGTAACCTATATTGGCTTCCGCAAAATTCAGCAACTGCTGCGGAACACGGTCGGGCTCGGGGAAACGAAAATTAAAGGGTGAATCTATATGCGCCGGCGCAATTTTTTCCATGCGCTCCAATTCTTTTAGGCGGCTTTGCGCTTGTTTGGCTTTACTGGCTTTGGCGCGGAAACGGCGAACAAAATCTTCAATCTCGGCAATGCGCTCCTGCTGCTTGGCAAATGCGGCCGCTTGGTTCGCCAAACGCTCCGCCTTTTGCCGCTCGTACGCGGAATAATTGCCGCTATAGCTGATCAGCCGGGTGTTCTCGAAATTCACGATATTGCCGACCACGTTATCGAGAAAATCCCGGTCGTGGGAAACAATCAACAAGGTTCCCGAATATTGCTTGAGCCACTGCTCCAGCCAAACCGTTGCGTCCAAGTCCAAGTGGTTGGTCGGTTCGTCGAGCAATAATAAGTCTGAGCGGCACATCAGTGCACGGGCGAGGTTGAGGCGAATGCGCCAACCACCGGAAAACTCCGTGACGTTGCGCATGGCGTCAGTAGCGGAAAAGCCCAAACCTCTCAGCAACTTTTGCGCACGGGCATCGGCGGTATAGCCATCAATCGCTTCCAGACGACCATAGAGACGCGCCAACTCCTCGCCATCAGTTTCCTGGGCAATAAGGGCTTCCAGTTCGCGAAGGCCTTCATCACCGTCGATGACGTAGTCCAACGCCCGGCGTTCCTGATGCCCGACCTCTTGCGCCATATGGGCCAATATCCAGTCGCGAGGAATGCTCAAGGAGCCGCTATCCGGCTGGAGTTCGCCGAGCAAAAGCTTGAACAGACTGGACTTGCCGCTGCCATTGGCTCCGATGATGCCCCATTTCTGGCCGGGATAGACGGTCAAATCCGCCTTTTCCAGAAGGATCTTGCTGCCCAGTTGCAGCCCCAAAGCTTGTAGTTGAATCATTTACCGCGGCTCGATTTTGAAGATCGCGGATTATAGTCGGAGATGAACGCCAAGCGGCAACCAAAGCCCACATTGGTAACCGATAACGCCAGGCGCACCTTTGATATGGGCTATATTTGATTAATCAGAATACTGGCCAAACGAGACCGGTTAATCCGCGAAACGAGATAGGGTCCCATGACCACGAATTCCCCATCAGACCGCCGCAACACCTTTCGTCTCAACCAGGACGTCATCTTCGACTTCCGCCAAGTCGATACCCATACGGCAGAGCAGTGCGATCCGGAAACTGCCTTCGGCATTGGCGGCGCTATGCAGATGATGACCGAACTGCGGCGCATCGATCGGGAGGCCCAGCAATTGCTGAAAGTCATCTCGGACAAGCAAAGGCTGATCGCGGATTATTTGCAGAAATTGAATCAAAAGATTGACCTGATCGCCCGCCAAAGCATGTTTCCAGCCGGAGCTTCGGAACAGGTGACCCGCCTGAATATCAGCGAGGGCGGAGTGTCTTTTCCCAGTGATCGTGCCCTCTATAAAGGCAACTTTTTGGTTTTGCGACTGATTTTTTTACCCAGTTATACGCCCGTGGTAGTCTTCGCGACAGTGTGTCGCTGCGATAATGAAGGTGACAACCGCTATCGCATCGGAGCTCAGTTTCACAGACTGCGCGAGCAAGACCGCCAAGAAATTGCCCGGCAGCTCATCAAGGCACAAATCCAACATCGCAAACGAGGCAACACCGGAGAGTAACCTATGATCAATCGGACCCATCGCAGCCGCTCCTTGGTTTTAAGCTGCTGTCTCGGCTTATCAACCCTTTTATTGAGCGGCATTTCTGTTGCTGAAACCGTCACTATCCCACTGGGCCAGCAAGGCAAAGCTTGGAATATAGAATCACCGAAGACAGGAATGAGAAAGGATCAGGTAGAAGCGAAATATGGATCCCCTCTGGACAAGAAGGGGCCGGTAGGAACTCCGCCGATCTATACCTGGGATTACGAACAATTCACCGTTTATTTTGAAGGTGACTACGTCATCCACAGTGTGGCCAAAATTCCCCAAAAAAACTGATTGATACAACTTCCGTAAAAGCTTTTTCTTTCCGCCAAAGCTTTTCCGCAAAGCAGATCACCTCTAACCGGCTATTGCCGGTAGAGGCGATTCAGACCGTTCAATGCAGCCACCCGGTAAGCTTCCGCCATAGTCGGGTAGTTGAACGTGGTATTGGTAAAGTATTCGATGCTATTGGCAGAGCCCGGCTGATTCATAATCGCCTGGCCGATGTGGATAATCTCGGCCGCCTCCGCACCAAAACAATGAATGCCGAGGATTTCCAAAGTATCCAGATGGAACAGGATCTTCAGCATGCCGACTTCTTCGCCGCTGATTTGTGCCTTGGCTATATCTTTGAAAAAAGCTCGCCCTACTTCGTAAGGAATCTTGGCCGCGGTTAATTCCGCTTCCGTCTTACCCACAGAACTGATCTCAGGCAAGGTATAAATCCCTGTCGGAGCATCGATGACACGGCGGACAGGCTGGCCCGTTATTGAAGCCACTACAGCACGCCCCTGGTCATAGGACGCGCTTGCAAGGCTTGGCCAACCAATAACATCACCAGCGGCGTAAATGTACGGCTGACTGGTGCGATACTCTTCGTCCACGTCAATTTGACCGCGATGATTCGCCTTCAGACCGACCTTCTCCAATTGCAACTGTTCGGTATTACCGGAACGACCGTTACACCACAGCAGTGCATCGGCTTTGATTCGTTTGCCCGATTTGAGTCGCAGATTCACACCGTGATCCGTTGCCTGCAGGCTTTCAAATTCTTCCAGCTGACGCACCAGCACACCCTTTTCGCGCAAGTGGTAACTCAAAGCGTCAGAAATTTCACTATCGAGAAATTCGAGCAGATGCTCACGTGTATTGATGAGATCAACCTTGACACCCAGCCCGGAAAAAATAGAGGCGTATTCACATCCGATCACGCCCGCACCGTAAATAATGAGCGTGCGTGGGGTGTGGTTCATTTCCAGGATTGTGTCACTGTCATAGATACGCGGATGGGAAAAATCCACATCTTTTGGGCGATAAGGTCTTGAACCTGTGGCGATCAAAATATGCTTGGCGGTAATTTTGTCGATAACACCATAGGGCATTTGCACATCGACTTGATTAGGGCCCGCAAATTGCGCGGTGCCCGAATGGACGTATACCCGGTTCCGCATAAAGTAGGACTTATGCATAGCAACTTTGCGCGGAATGATTTTTTTCGCCGCAGCCAAAATTGTGGGATACGAAATCGGCGGCAAGGATGTCATCTGCAGCACATCAGGCTGTTGGCGATAGTGAACCACCTGCTTTACCGCATGCCGGATTGCTTTGGAAGGAATAGTGCCGCGATGCGTACAGTTGCCGCCCAAACTACCCGAATCATCCACCACACCAACTTTCAAACCACTTTTGGTCGCTGCCATAGCAGCTGCCTCTCCGGCCGGTCCTGCTCCAATCACCAAAAAATCGTAGGTGTAGTCCGCCATATGTCTATTTTCCTCACCACAATGTCATCGAATCGATCCAGGGATCAAATTAAAGTATGTAACCGAAAAATCTATTATTTTTCCGCAGCGTTATAAGCCAGATTTTTCTTCGGAGCAGGTTCCGCTGCAGCAGAGCCACTCTCTTTCTCGCATTTGTTTTTGTCGCCACCGCAGATTTCACATGCCTGCCCCATGCCAAGTGAAGCGATACCACCGCAGGTGCCTTTGATGGGCTTACCGCGAAAAATAACGCCGACAGCCATACCTGCAACTATCAGCAACAAAATAACGAACGTTAAAAATATAGTCGTCATGTTCACCTCTCAACAGCCATTCGAGTTCAAGTTATGCCTCTTCCGTTACTTTGACAACTCGAATCAGCCAATCTCAAAAAGAAAAAGCGAGGCTGCATGTACAGCCTCGCTTTATCGATAGATCACGAAGGCAAATCAGCTTAGCCCCCGAAATCATCCAGCATGATGTTTTCGTCCTCTACACCGAGATCTTTCAGCATTTTGATCACAGCTGCGTTCATCATCGGCGGTCCACACATGTAGTACTCGCAATCTTCTGGAGCCGGGTGGTTCTTCAAATATTGTTCATAGAGAACGTTGTGAATAAACCCAGTCAGACCAGTCCAATTGTCTTCCGGTTGCGGATCGGACAGCGCGATGAACCATTTGAAGTTTTCGTTTTCCTCTTGCAACTGGTCATACTCTTCCTTGTAGAAAAGTTCGCGCAGCGAACGCGCACCGTACCAGAAGGTCATCTTGCGCTTGGTCTTGATTCGACGCAGCTGGTCGAAAATATGAGAGCGCATTGGCGCCATACCAGCACCACCACCGATAAACACCATTTCGGCATCTGTATCTTTGGCGAAGAACTCACCGAATGGTCCGTAAACCGTCACTTTATCGCCCGGTTTCAAGCTGAACACAAAAGATGACATTTTGCCCGGCGGAATACCTTGTGATCGCGGCGGCGGAGTGGCAATCCGGATGTTGAACTTCACTATGCCTTTTTCTTCCGGATAGTTCGCCATAGAGTAAGCGCGAATCACCGGCTCAGTAACTTTGGATTCGAGGTTAAAGAATCCAAAACGCTCCCAGTCTCCACGGAATTGCGGCGCAATGTCGAAATCCGAGAATTTCACATGGTGCGGCGGAGCTTCCAACTGCACGTAACCACCTGCACGGAAGTCCACGTTCTCGCCTTCCGGGAGTCGCAAGGTCAACTCTTTAATAAAGGTGGCAACGTTGGGGTTGGATTCCACAGTACAAACCCACTGCTTAACACCAAATACCTCTTCCGACACATGAATTTTCATGTTCTGTTTTACAGGTACCTGGCAGCTCAAACGCCAGCCTTCATTTTGCTCGCGGCGACTGAAATGGGCTTCTTCGGTTGGAAGAATAGAACCACCACCTTCCGTCACAATACAGCGACACTGAGCACAGCTACCGCCACCACCACAGGCAGATGCCAGGAAGACGTTATTCGCAGCCAGAGTTTGCAGAAGCTTGCCACCCGCGGCGGCTGAAATTGTTTTTTCGTCATTGATAACGATCTGAACTTCACCGCTGCTCACGAGCTTGGCTTTGGCGGCCAAAATAATGACCACCAGAGACACAACGATAGCCGTGAACATCACGACGCCCAGAATAATTTCTAAATTCATACCGAGTCGTCCTCGTCAGGCTTAGAGGGAAATACCGCCAAAGGACATAAAGCCCAATGACATCAAACCCACGGTGATAAAAGTGATGCCCAGGCCACGCAAGCCTTCGGGGACATCGGAATACTTGAGCTTTTCGCGAACACCAGCGAGCAAAAGAATGGCGAGCGCCCAACCTGCACCGGAACCTACGCCGTAAACAATACTTTCGCCAAAGGTGTAGTCGCGTTCCACCATGAACAAAGAACCACCCATGATTACGCAGTTCACAGTGATCAATGGAAGAAACACGCCCAGCGCGTTGTACAGAGCAGGCAGGTATTTATCCATGACCATTTCCATGATCTGCACGATCGCAGCAATTACCCCAATGAACGAAATGAACGTGAGGAAAGTGAGATCTACACCGGAGACACCAGCCCAAGCAAGAGCATCTTCCTTCAACAAATAGTTCAGAATGAGGTTATTGGCAGGTACGGTAACCGCTTGCACCACAATAACCGCTATACCGAGACCTATAGCAGCGTTGATCTTTTTTGACAGAGCCAAAAATGAGCACATGCCAAGGAAGAACGCCAAAGCCATATTCTCAATAAAAACAGTCCGAACAAATAAACTGAGAAAATGTTCCATTAGGCGATCTCCTGCGTAGTAGTGGAGTTAGGGCCAATCTTATATTCGGGCTTCTCCACCTGATTTTTCTTCCAAGTGCGCAATGCCCAAATCACCAGACCAATAATGAAGAATGCACTGGGAGGAAGCAGCAGCAAACCATTGGGGATATAAAAACCACCATCCGCCGCTGTTGGAAGAATTGTTATTCCAAACCATTTTCCAGATCCGAGGAGTTCGCGAATGGTGGCAACCACCAGCAACAACACCGAGTAACCGAGACCATGTCCGATACCGTCAAGAAAGCTCGGAATAGGTGGGTTTTTCAGCGCGAATGCTTCCGTTCTACCCATCACAATGCAGTTCGTAATAATCAAGCCAACGAACACTGACAATTGTTTACTAACGTCGTATGCCACAGCCTTGAGAATCTGGTCGACCACAATCACCAGTGAAGAAATGATGATCATCTGGGCGATGATTCGAACACTGTTCGGCAGGTAGTGGCGCACCAACGACACAAAGAAGTTGGAAAACGCAGATACCAGTGTCAGGCCAATAGCCAATACCAAGCTGACTTTTACGCTGGAGGTAACTGCCAGAGCAGAGCAAATGCCCAGAATTTGTAAAACAACCGGGTTGTTTTCAAATATGGGTTTGACCAGGAGTTCTTTCGTTTTAGCGCTCATAATCAAGCCTCCCCGTTTTTCAGATTATCGATGAAAGGCTTGTAACCTTTCTCGCCCATCCAGAATTGCAACAGATTCGCGACACCTTTACTCGTCAAAGTGGCACCGGACAAGCCATCCACTTTGTATTCCGCATCGGGCACGTTGGGCTCGACATGACCTTTCACCACGTCAATTTTCACGTCACCGGATTCGGAATAGATTTTTTTGCCGACCCAAAGTGATTTCCATTTCGGATTATCTACCTCACCCCCCAGTCCGGGAGTTTCCTTTTGATCGTAAAAACCAAAACCGAGCACAGTGTTGAGATCTTTATCCAAGGCGATAAAACCGACCATAGTGGACCACAAACCGTAGCCGCGAACTGGCAATATCAGCTTCGAAAGTCCAGAAGAGTCATTCACCAGATACACTTTCGCGTATTTTTCCCGGCGAACGATTTTGGCGATATCCTCTTCCGGGGCCAATCTGTCTGACAGTTCCGGCTTTTTCGCTGCAGCCACTTGGTCGAACTTATCGAGATCCGTCACTGCATCGCTGAAGCGCCCAGTTTCGAGATCAACGAGTTTTACATCGATCTGTTTGAACTGCTCTTCAACGGACTGATTGGGCTGGTAAATGCCAGCGATAATCAGAACATTGCGTTTGAAGTCTTGAGTTTTATTCGCCAGCTGGTGCGGCCTCAAAAGAACCGCAGAGCCAGCCACCAAAATAGACGCCACGATACACATGACCAAGGTCACGGTAATGGTGTACTTTGCTGTCTCTTGCTTAGCCACGCGCCAGTCTCCGCTTGATATTGGATTGAACGACGAAATAGTCGATGGTTGGAGCAAACATGTTGGCAAACAAAATCGCCAGCATCATGCCCTCTGGGAACGCAGGGTTAACCACTCGGATGGTAACAACCATAAAGCCGATCAACGCTCCGAACCACCACTTTCCTGTATTGGTCATGGATGCAGACACAGGATCCGTTGCCATAAAGAACAGACCAAGCGCATAACCACCCATAACAAAATGCCACCAGAACGGAACCGCGAACATCGGATTAGAGCTGTCGGAACCAGCCCAGTTGTACACCAAGGTCGTGATGATAGTGCCGATAATCACGCCGAGAACGATCCGCGTTGAAGCGATTCCCGTGATCAGCAGGATGACACCACCGATAGCCAGGGCCAGAGCTGATGTTTCACCAATGGATCCTTGTTCGAAGCCAAGGAACGCATCCATCCAAGTAACATGGCCGGACAGAGCAGTCATACCTTCTTGCGCAACGATGGAGAGAGGAGTCGCACCACTGTAACCGTCAACAACGGTCCATACAGCATCACCGGACATATCCGCTGGATAAGCGAAGAACAGGAATGCACGACCAACCAATGCTGGGTTGAGGAAGTTTTTACCAGTACCACCAAAAACTTCTTTACCGATCACCACACCAAAGCTGATACCCAAGGCTGCCTGCCACAGTGGCAGGTCCGGTGGGCACGCCAGGGAGAACAGCACGGAAGTAACGAAAAATCCTTCGTTAACCTCATGACCGCGCTTGATCGCAAAGAGGACTTCCCAGAAGCCACCAACAATAAATACCGTGGCGTAGATGGGAACAAAATAAGCAGCACCTAACAGGAAGTTATCCCAAATGCTCGCAGGGTTGTGGCTGGTTAAGGCCGCCACCAAGGCTCCGCGCCAGCCTTCCAGACCAGCTTGTCCCAGCTCTGCCAAAATGGTGTTGGCTTGATAGCCGACGTTGTACATCCCAAAAAACATTGCGGGAAAAGTACACAACCAGACCGTGATCATGATGCGCTTGAGGTCAACGCCGTCGCGCACATGGGATGTGGTTTTGGTTACATCAGCTGGTTTATAGAAAATGGTATCTACCGCTTCGTAAAGCGAGTACCACTTTTCATAACGGCCACCTTTGTGGAAGTGTGGCTCCAGATTGTCTAATAAGCGTCGCAAACTCATGCCTCACCCCTCAAGTTCGATGCGCGTTAAATTCTTGCGCAAAATTGGGCCGTACTCGTATTTCCCAGGACATACGAAAGTGCACAACGCAAGATCTTCTTCGTCCAGCTCAAGGCAGCCGAGCTGCTGAGCAGTTTCAGTGTCACCGACGATCAGAGAGCGGAGCAGCTGAGTAGGCAGTATGTCGAGCGGCATGACTCTTTCGTAGGAGCCCACTGGAACCATGGCCCTTTCACTACCATTTGTAGAGGTGGTGAAATCAAATTTGCCGCCGAGCAACTTGGAAACGTAAATCGACAGAACCGAGAAGTTTTTGAGGCCAGGGCGCAAATAGTGAAGGAAAGTTCGATCCCGTCCTTCGCGCAAAACGCTGACTTGGTTGTGGAAGCGACCGAGGTAACGTACCGCGGCACCGCCAAAACGCCCGCCAAACACTGAGCCGGAAATTACCCGGTTTTCACCCTCTTTTAATTGTCCAGCAGTCAGTTCTTCAAGGCTTGCACCCAAGCGCGTGCGAACCAGACGGGGATTTGCCACTTGGGGACCAGCCAGAGAGATCACTCGCTCAGATGGCAACTGTCCGGTTACAAACAATTCACCAATGGCGATCACATCTTGATAACCGATAGTCCAAACGGTTTTCTTCGCACTGACGGGATCCAGGAAATGAATGTGAGTACCAGCGTTGCCTGCTGGGTGCACTCCGGAGAAAGCCTGGAACACAATATTGCTGCCCTGCCCTTTAGGAAGTTTGGCTTCCGGAGCGTGGCATACGAACACTTTGCCTTCCAACAGACGGGCTATCAGGGTAAGACCGTTGCTGAACGCCTGCGCCTTTTCCGCAATGATCACTTGCGGATCCGCCGCCAACGGATTGGTATCCATGGCTGTCACAAAAATGGAATTCGGGGTTGTATCCAGAGCGGGAGTCTTGCTGAACGGACGAGTGCGGAACGCAGTCCACAATCCGGATTTCACCAGATTGTCCTGCACCGCCTGGCGGTCCAATTTAGCTAATTGATCCTCTGAATACCGGTCAAACTCAACGTAGTCATCGCCTTCGACATCAATTACGAGCGATTGGAAGACTCGCTGAGCGCCGCGATGTATGGCTGAAACAGTACCCGACGCCGGCGCGGTAAACACCACCCCAGGGGTCTTTTTATCACTGAACAGCACCTGGCCACGTTTGACCCTGTCACCCACAGCCACTGCCATCGACGGTTTCATTCCATGGTAATCAAAACCGATGACAGCAACGCTGCGAACTTTAGGACCATCCTCTATGGTTTGTTTTGGACCGCCGGTAATAGGCAAATCCAATCCTTTACGGATCTTAATCATAGGTTGTTGCCTGATAATGGTTGGAAACTAAAGCAGCCCGTCGGAAGGCAACGACGAGCCACTGGGAAACTGTTTTCTACGAACGCAAAAAATCCCGCCGATGGTGCTGTTCAGGAACTGACCTGCTTCCCATCTCGAGAGTCAAAGTTCGCGGATTTTACAACGGAGTTTGCCAAGGCCCCTTAAACGGCAAGGACGTTCAATTGTCACCGTGGAAAGTCTTATCCGGGGAATCCCTACATGACGTCAGCGTCAGAGATAAATGTTCAACCGGAAGAAGAAACACCCGTTTTTAGGCCGCGCACATTATAGAGATGCATGCCAGATAACTCCAGAGGCCACAAGAGTTTTCTCGGCAGGTAAAGGTCGCCATGAAATGGCGGGATCGCTAGAATAGCGACCGCCCTGTTACCGGGCACTCAAGGTTCAAAACCACGATTTAGCGGCGGATGCCACTCATGCCAACACCAGATTCCCAGATCTCTTTGTTCACCCCACCTCTCCCCCGCAAACCCGGAGACAAAATTTTGTGGGGCAATCTCGCTGGTGGCGCGCTGCCTCTCGCTATCGCACACGCGGCGGCTCGGCACGAGTTCGCGACCGTTGTCATAGTCCCGACAACCGCCGCAGTGGATCAATTTGAACGAGACATCAAGCTTTTAATTGAAGGGACCGATAACGCACCGGACGTCCTTCGCTTCGCGGACTGGGAAACTCTTCCCTACGATACCTTTTCCCCTCACCAAGACATTGTCTCGGATCGCATGCGGGCTCTTTACCAATTAGCCCGAGGGAAAAGAAGCATATTAATCGTTGCGGCTCAAACGCTCTGCCAAAAGATAGCACCTAAATCCTATATCGTCGCCAACAGCCTCGTAGTTAAGGTTGGCGAGCGGCTGGCGATTGGTCGATTGCGTGAGCAATTGGCAGCAGCGGGATATCAGTCGGTGGACACGGTTTTCCAACACGGAGAGTACGCTGTGCGCGGTGCGCTGATGGATATTTACCCCATGGGAAGCACCCAGGCGTACCGCATCGAGCTTTTCGACGATGAAGTTGAGTCTCTGCGCGAATTCGACCCGGAGACGCAACGAACAATTAAACACGTTGAGCAAATAGAACTACTGCCAGCGAAAGAATGCCCCTTAGATAAACCCGCGATTTCCCTTTTCAAAAATCAGTGGCATACGCAATTCCAAGGAGACGCTAAGGCGTGCCCCGTATATCAGGATGTCTCCTCTGGCCTCGCTCCTGCGGGAATCGAGTATTACCTGCCGCTTTTTTTTGAAGAAAGCGCAAACCTGTTCGATTATTTGCCTGATAACACATTGACGGTTGTAGTGGGCAATCTGGAGGAGTCCGTCGAAAATTTTTGGCGCTCGGCCTACGAACGTTATGAAAGTCGCCAAGGCGACCGCCTTAGACCCATTCTTCCGCCCACACAACTGTTCTGGGCGGCCAATGAAATTTTCGCGAAGCTCAAACCTCTCGCCAGAATCACAGCTAAAAACCAAGCTGTCGAAGAAGATAAGACAGGGCAATACAACTTCGCCACTTCCCCCCTGCCCGACCTGAGAATCACACATAAAGCCTCAACGCCCCTGCTCGCACTCGAAGCATTTTTATACGAAAAGGAATTTCGCGTGCTGTTTTGCGCCGAGTCTTCAGGCAGGCGCGAAGCCCTGCTTGAGCAATTGGCAAAGATTCGGGTAAAACCAGTTAATTTCAATAATTTCGCCGAATTTGTGCGCAGCAATGAATCATACGGCATAACGATCGCGCCGCTGGATAACGGCCTTATAGATACAAAAAATAAAATCGCTGTTATTGCAGAAGCACAACTGTACGGCGAGCGCATTCAGCAACAACGCAGGCGCAAATCCAACACTGCAGAAGATCAAGACAACATCATCAAAAACCTCACCGAGCTGAAACTCGGGGCGCCAGTTGTTCACGTGGACAATGGTGTGGGTCGCTATAAAGGGTTGCAATCGCTCGAAGTAGATGGACAGACCCATGAATTTTTAGTCATCGAGTACGCTGACGAAGCCAAACTTTACGTCCCTGTCGCCAATTTGCATCTGATCAGCCGTTATATGGGCGCGGACGAGGATCACGCGCCTCTCCATAAGCTCGGCAGTGATCAATGGCAGAAAGCCAAACGCAAAGCAGCTGAACAAATTCGCGATGTTGCTGCGGAATTGCTGGAAATCTATGCCCGAAGAGAAGCCCGTCAAGGATTTGCATTTAGAGATCCCGAAGAAGCCTATCAAGAATTCTGCGCAAGCTTTCCATTTGAAGAAACACCTGATCAGCTCAGCGCAATCGAGGCGGTTCGCGCGGATATGTTGCGCCCCCAACCAATGGATCGCTTGGTGTGCGGCGATGTCGGCTTTGGTAAAACGGAAGTCGCCATGCGCGCAGCCTTTATCGCCGTACAAAACGGCAAGCAAGTAGTGGTGTTGGTGCCGACAACGCTGTTAGCGCAACAACATTTCGAGAATTTTAAAGACCGTTTTGCCGACTGGCCGGTATATATCGAATCGATTTCACGCTTCAAAACCGCCAAGGAAATTGAACAGATCGAGAAGCGAGTTGAGGAAGGCAAAATCGATATTTTGATCGGCACCCATAAACTACTTCAGGGCAGTTTAAAGTATCCCAAACTCGGCTTATTAATTGTTGACGAAGAGCACCGCTTCGGCGTCAGACAAAAGGAAGCACTGAAATCACTGAGAGCGGAAGTGGACATTCTCACAATGACCGCCACTCCCATTCCGCGCACCCTTAACATGGCCATGAATGGCATTCGCGATCTATCCATTATTGCGACTCCACCAGCCAAACGTTTATCGATCAAAACATTTGTGCGCGAGTTCGATTTCGCCATCGTCAAAGAAGCCATACTGAGGGAAATTCTGCGCGGCGGCCAAGTTTATTATTTGCATAACGAAGTCAAAACCATCGAAAAAACTGCGCGCGAACTGGCCGAAGCCATTCCCGAAGCGCGCGTGCAAATCGGCCATGGCCAAATGCGCGAACGCGAACTGGAATCGGTGATGAGCGACTTCTACCACAAGCGCTTCAACGTCTTGGTTTGTACCACGATTATCGAAACCGGCATCGACGTACCCAGCGCCAATACCATTATCATTGAACGAGCAGATAAATTTGGCTTGGCACAACTGCATCAGCTGCGCGGACGCGTGGGCAGATCTCACCATCAAGCATACGCGTACCTGCTGACGGCCAATGCCAAGGTCATGACAGCCGACGCACATAAGCGCCTTGCGGCCATCGAAGAAGCTCAGGATCTGGGCGCGGGCTTTATGCTCGCTTCACACGATCTCGAAATTCGCGGTGCAGGAGAGCTTTTGGGTGAAGAACAAAGCGGCCAAATGCAGGCAATTGGTTTTTCTTTATATATGGATATGCTGGATCGCGCGGTAAGAGCTATGCGCAAAGGCGAAGTAATCGATCTGGATCAACCGGTGCAAGGCGGAACTGAGATCAACCTCCGGATTCCGGCATTAATTCCCGATCATTACCTGCCAGATGTTCACACACGGCTTATTCTTTATAAACGGATATCCAGCGTTAAAGACCCGGATGAATTGGATGAACTACAGATAGAAATGATTGATCGTTTCGGTCTGTTACCCGATGCCACCAAAAACCTGTTACGCATTACCCGCATTAAACTTGCGGCGGAACAGCTGGGTATACTCAAAATTGAAGCCAATAAAGAGTTTGGCCGAATTGAATTTGGTAGCAAAGTGGCTATAGATCCGATCACCCTGGTTAAATTGGTACAAAGTCAGCCGCGTAATTATCGCCTGGACGGTGCAACCTATTTGAGGTTTTACGCCAATATGGAAAATGCCGAAGATCGTATTCTGCAAACACATAAAACATTGGAATTATTAGCTGATGGAAAGAGTGGAAATTCACTTTCGAATTAATGAGCAAAGGTAGCTTCATGACTGCGTTTACAAGATTATTTTCATCGCTTTACAAAAAACCTTCCCATCTAGCGACATTTGCATTGTTGATCTCTCTGTCCAGCCAGGCATCGGCTGACAATATCTATCATGTGGAATTAATCGTTTTCGAACGCAGTGAACGCCCCGCAACCGGGGATGAAGAGCGCTGGGGAAATAATTTTCATTTGGCCTACTCTACTCCCTGGCTTCGCCTTGTAGATCCAAAAGAAGAAATCTCCAGCCAAGAGGAAGCTGAACCCGATGATTTTCTGCAGGCGCTGCAAGCAGAGCGGCAATCCATAAATGGCGAAGCAGATCTTGCAGACCAGCAAGCATCTGCGCCCATCCAACAACACTATCGATACTTGCCAGCTGACCAACAAAACCTAAGCAAAACCAAGGAATCATTGAATGGTAGCCGCCAACTGCGCGTATTGTTTCACGAGGCCTGGACCCAACCTTTTCCCGCACCAGAAAAGGCTCCTGCCCTAATTCTTCACGGAGGTAATCGCTATGGTGATCATTTTGAGCTGCAGGGGTTCATTCGGTTGGGTGTAAGCAAATTTTTACAGCTGGAAACTGATCTTTGGTTTACCCAATTTGTACCCAATTATGGTCAAGAGGCAGATCCGTGGCCCGAATTACCAATAGAACCTAACGAGACAATACATGCGGCATCTATCGGGCCATCACTCACTCAAACGATTGAAAGCCCAACCTCCGAAGAAGAGGTTAATCAAGACAACAGCTGGGACGCTGATGGATATGAAGCAGCTGCTCAACCTGAATATCTGGTTAAGCAAATCATAACCTTAAGACAAAAAAGGAGAATGCGCAGCGGCGAGCTTCATTACCTCGACCACCCAAGACTGGGCGTGGTCATCAAAATAAGCCCATTGCAGCAGAAACCGCAGATCTGAATTATTAACAGGATATATAAAGGAACAATCAGATACTTAACGAATATAATGACGCAGTCGTGATAAGCGCGACTGCGTGCAGGAATTTATAAAGGACTTGCCTTACAGATCAAACACAAGCCACATCATCGGCTTGCAACCCCTTTTCTCCCTGCTGCAGTTCAAACTCCACTTTCTGGCCTTCACTCAAAGATCTATATCCTTCGCCACGAATGTTTCGGTAATGCACGAAGATATCATCTGTATTATCACCACGCGTGATAAAACCATAGCCTCTTGCATTATTGAACCACTTTACAGTGCCATATTCACGAGTAGCCATAATCCACTCCTCTGTTGTTTGCGCTTATTTTTTTGATATTGAATTCACTCAGTGAAGGTACAACGGTAATCCACCACTTTCTCCGATTTCTAAGCTGGTTCAACATAAATTTCATGCGGAACCAGAGCGGGACCTTATGCGAATTTTTTAAGAGTGTCTAGGTACTGACGCATGTTTCAAAGGTGTTTGACGCCAAAGCGCGGGCTCGCGTACGACTTTGTGAACTGCATAAAACAGCAAACCTAATCGCTCAAAATTTGCGCTCTAAAAATCACCAACACATATAGCTTTCGCGAAGCCACCACTCATTTCCTGAGCTCGACCCGCCCAATCGTCGATCAGCGAACTTTGACTCGCTTGAAAAATATCCTAAGATGCATGCCCTTAAGTGCAGCGAAACTCCTCACAATAACTAAGTGGATCTCATGTACGCAGCTCAAGCAGCGCCTCTTCCCCGCCATACCCCTCAGCCGCATTTCAAGATTCATAGATTGTTATGGTCCTTGCTGCTGACATTGGCCACAGGAGTCCTTAGCTACATGCCAGCCAATGCCGCTCCGTGGATCGATGCGAATGAAGGACAAACACGTCATCATTTACAAAACCTCATCGATCGCGGCGTGCTCAATACCCCGATCACCTCATGGCCTGTCATGTGGGCGCATATCAAACAGGAACTCGATGGAATCGAACCGGCATCCTTAGATAAGGATGAGTTATGGTCTTATCAGTACCTTCGCCACGAACTACGCAAAGCTATGCGCAGCATCAGCTTTCAACAAACAGCTTCTATAGGTAACTCGGTTACCTCTATTGGTGATTTTTCAGCCAACCGAAGGGAGGAGCACGAATCTGGACTCGTTTTCAACTACACCGGCCGATTTACTACGCTAAACCTCGATATCAATTACGTTCATGAACCGCAGGACGACGATCGCCTCCGATTTGATGGTTCTTATTGGAGCTTTCTGGCAGGCAATTGGGCTATAGGTGTAGGAGCCATTGATCGCTGGTGGGGTCCAGGATGGGATTCCAGCCTGATCCTTAGCCATAACGCACGACCAGCGCCTGGCATCTTTATCCAGCGAAATTCCAGCACCGCGTTTGAATCTCCTTGGCTCAGTTGGATTGGTCCCTGGCAACTGGTCACCTTCATGTCGCAATTGGAATCGGAGCGACATATTCCAGATGCCCGACTTTGGGGGATGCGGCTCAATATCAAACCACTGCGCAGCCTGGAAATTGGCTTTTCCCGCACTGCCATGTGGGGCGGTAAAGGTCGCCCTGGAGACATAGAAACTTTTGTCAACCTGCTTCTGGGTAACGACAACCGTGGGGATGCAGGAGTCGCCGAGGATGGCAGCAACGAACCCGGCAACCAATTGGCGGGAATCGATTGGCGGTGGAGTCATAGATTCAACAGCCTATCGACGGCTTTTTATGGTCAGCTGATCGGCGAAGACGAAGCAGGTGGAATGCCCTCTCGGCATATAGGAATGGCCGGCGGAGAACTCCAAACTCTTTGGAGAGACACACAGATTCGACTGAGCCTCGAAACCCATAACACCACAGTTTATTTTTATGAATCCGATAAAACCGCCCCCAATGTGGCATATGAACACAGCATATATCAGAGCGGGTATCGCTATCACGGGCGCCCCATAGGGGCATCCACGGACAATGATACGGAAGCCTATGTCTTGCGCAGTCAATTCCATTTCAGCGATGGGGATAGTCTGAATCTAAGTTATGGCCGATTTCACCTGAACGCCGACGGCAGTACCACAGGCTACAGATCAGGCGGAAGCGCATTTGGCTCCGGAGAAACAACAACGAATCGCGTTCAGGTGGCCTATACGCGCCCGATCAATTCGACTCTCCTGCTTGAAGTTGGAGCATTTCATTACTCTTCAGCGATTCAATATTCTGGCGAAAAAATCAGCGGTGGTGGTCATGTATCACTGCGCGCCTATTGGTAACTTAACTTTTATCTTTGCGATGGCTTTCATGAGAACATTTATGACCCGGCTGATCCGAGTGCTTTGCGCAATTCTTGCGATGGGAACAGGAAGTGCTTTTGCTCAGGGATTTACCCCCACACCTGAACAAATTCAGCAATTCAAAAACATGTCGCCCGCTCAGCAGCAGCAAATGGCCGAAGCTGCGGGCATTGATTTAAATGCACTACTGGGATCGCGCCAAAGCAACAATAATCAACCGGTTCTTACAGAGGATATACAACCCAGGAGCGCTACGGTTGACTCCAAAAAAGATGCGGAAACAGAATCGGAAACCGAAGATTCAGCAACCAAAAAAAATTCTGATCCAACAAAATTGCCTCTATTCGGTCGCGACCTGTTTGCGAGTGGTGTAGAAGCCTTTCGCCCCGCCACTGATATTCCGGTACCAGCCAATTATGTATTGGGGCCTGGAGACACCTTAGTCATTCAGCTCTACGGAAAAGAAAATATTGCCCACTCTCTGGTATTGAATCGCGAAGGACAAATTCAATTTCCGCAGATTGGCCCAGTCACTCTCGCTGGTCTTACATTTGAAAAGGCCCAAAAAGTAATTGAGCAAATCGTCAGCGAACAAATGATTGGGATTAAAGCCTCAGTCACCATGGGCGCACTTCGCACCATTCGGATTTTTGTACTAGGAGAAGTAGAAAGACCTGGTTCATTTACGGTCGGCTCACTCGCCACCATGACCAATGCCTTGTTCGCCAGCGGTGGGATTACTGAAGTGGGCAGCATGCGCAATGTTCAACTCAAACGCGGTGGACAAGTTATAACGTCTTTAGACCTTTATGATTTGCTTCTGTTGGGAGACACATCAAAGGATTCTCGCCTGCTACCCGGAGACGTTATTTTTGTTCCGCCAATCGGAAAAACCGTTTCAGTCACGGGACAAGTAAAGCGGCCAGCCACATATGAAATAAAAAAAGAAGCTACCGTCAATACACTCATTCAGCTCGCTGGCGGCCTCACCAACAACGCTTACTTGCCAATTTCTTATTTGGTTCGCCACGATTCTTTTGGTGAACGAACGCTGATAAACATCGACCTATCAACTCCCCAAGGAAAGCAATACGAGCTACAAGACGGAGATTTGTTGTCCATAGCCTCAAAGCTGGATTTTGTTAATAACCAAGTGACCCTCGCCGGCCATGTAAAACGCCCAGGCCCTCGCTCGTGGAAGCCTGACCTGCGTTTTACCGATTTGATTCCAAGCCCTCGAGAATTATTGCCAAATCCTGATATCGACATTGCCTTGATTCAGCGTTTTAGTTTAGAAACCCGGCGGGTAGAAGTGCTTTTATTTTCTCCTACTGAGGCATGGCAGTCGCCTGGCTCAGCCAAAGATCCTCTTCTACAGGGCTTTGATGTTGTCCAATTGTTTAATTACGACGATAAACGCGATGAGCAATTGGCAGATGTTGTAACGCAGCTGGAAGCGCAGGCCCGTTTCAACGAACGCAAAAAAGTCGTCGCCATCAGCGGTAGCGTGCGCTTTCCGGGGGTTTATCCCATTTCAGAAGGAATGACCACAAAAGACCTGATCCAGCTTGCCGGGGGTCTCACCGAGAGCGCACTAGACACTAATGGCGAGATTACACGTTATGGAATTGATGAAGAGCGCCGTCGTGTTGTAATTCATATAGCGGTCAACTTTTCAGATGAACCAGTCCCGATAGAACCCGGTGACACCCTGCAGGTGAAACAAATTCCTCTTTGGAAACAAAAAGAAACCGTGGAAATTTTGGGCGAAGTAATGTTTCCGGGAACTTATACCATTCTTCCAGGGGAAACGCTGGTTGATGTATTAACTCGCGCGGGAGGCCTAACTCCACACGCCTATCCTTTAGGTGCCGTCTTTTCCCGTCAAGAGCTGCGCGAATTAGAGCAACAGCGTTTGACAGAGCTAAAAGATAAATTACAAAGCGAAATCGCAGCTCGCAGCGCAGGTCTTGCAACAGGACAGGAAGAAATCGGTGTTGAAGAGGCCGAGCAGCTGATTAAGAACCTAAATTCCATAAAACCGCTCGGAAGAATGGTTATAGATTTGCCCGCAATTCTGGAAAACTCCGCTCATCACGACTTCCAATTGGAACATGGGGATACACTGACAATTCCACGCTATAAACCTTCGGTCACAGTGGTCGGCGAAGTGCAATACCCCACGTCTCACTTTTATGATCCCTCTCTGGATGCTCAGACCTATATTGAACGCTCTGGTGGTTTCAAGAAGAACGCGGATGAAGCGCGCGTCTATATCGTCAAAGCAAACGGTAGCGTTATGCAACCAGATAATTCAGCTTGGTTTAGGTCCAATAAGGGTCGCATCCAACCAGGCGACACTATCGTGGTACCGCTCGAGACCGATCGCGTGGACAAGCTGACAGTATGGGCGCGGGCAACGCAAATTATTTATCAGGCTGCGCTCGGCGCCGCCGCACTGAAGGCTTTCTAATCGCAATAAAAAAAACGTTTAAAAGCTCAGAAAGATATTGCTCAACGGCATTTAGGTCGCTAGAATACGCGACCTCTGCACAGGACCGTAGCTCAGTTGGTTAGAGCACCACCTTGACATGGTGGGGGTCAGCGGTTCGAGTCCGCTCGGTCCTACCAACCTAAATGTGCGAATTTTGAGCTTTAAAAACTTTTAAATTCAAACAGTTAAGAAGGTTGACACAGAGCGAGGAGCGCACTAGTATACGCGCCTCGACAAGCAAGCATCAGATCATTCCGCCTTAGCTCAGTCGGTAGAGCAAATGACTGTTAATCATTGGGTCGCTGGTTCGAGCCCAGCAGGCGGAGCCAAACAAAAAAGCCCTGGTAGAAATACCAGGGCTTTTTTATTTCCGGATACCATCGATAAATAAATCCGATTCGTCAAATCAAGATTTACTCTCCCAGATTTCATACTCTTCGCTCATAAATTTACAATCCTGCAATGCATTGTTGAGTATGCTAATAAAGCGACATTGAACGGAACGGAAAACTTTCACCAGCAATTAGGAGAAACAAATGACAATCCTGGTCACGGGCGGTGCGGGGTATATAGGAACGCACACAGCTGTGCAATTGTTAGAAGCAGGATATGACATAGTTGTCATCGACAATTTCCACAACAGTCATATCGAGGCTATAGAGCGGGTAAAACGCATTACAGGAAAAGAATTTCCTTTGATAAAGGCCGACATCAACGATCAATCGGCGCTAGAAGCCATTTTTCAGCAACACAAGATTAAAGCCGTCATCCATTTTGCTGGACTAAAAGCGGTGGGAGAATCCAATCAAATCCCCCTAGCCTACTACCGCACCAATGTGGCAGGCACTGTAGGGTTGTGCGAGGTGATGGAACGGCATAACTGCAATACTCTTGTTTTTAGCTCATCAGCCACTGTTTATGGGAATCCGGAGCAAGTACCCATTCCTGAGAGCAGTAAAACCTCCGCAACCAATCCCTACGGCCGAAGCAAGCTTATGGTTGAGGAAATTTTGGCGGATACTCAGCGCTCTAGACCCGATTTCTGGAACATCACCCTGTTGCGCTACTTCAACCCTATCGGCGCCCACCCCTCAGGACAAATTGGCGAAGATCCCAACGATATCCCTAATAATCTACTGCCCTATGTGGCCCAAGTTGCCACCGGCAAATTGCGCCAGGTCAACGTATTTGGAAATGATTACAACACACCAGATGGTACAGGAGTGCGTGATTACATCCATGTAATGGATCTTTCTGCTGGGCATCTGAAAGCGCTTGAACACCTACAAAATACGGGCTCTGGATTTCATATTTTTAATCTGGGAACCGGGAGAGGCGTTTCAGTATTGGAAATCATCGAGAAATTCCGCGAGATCTCAGGACAGCCAATCCCTTACAAAATTGCTCCCCGCCGCCCAGGCGACGTGGCAACCTGCTACGCTGATCCCACCAAGGCCCAGAAGGTGCTCGGCTGGAACACCCAATACGGCCTGGAGGACATGATTAAACACACCTGGAACTGGCAGAAACAAAACCCCAATGGTTATAGATCCTGATCCTACTTCTCCCGGGCATAAAAAAAGCCGACTTACGTCGGCTTTTGTTCAAAGCGAATTAAAGAAGAAGGCGTCTGACATCCGACAGCAGAGAACCGAGGTACGTCAGGAATCGACCAGCATCACCACCATTGATAGCACGATGGTCATAAGAGAGACACAACGGCAGCATCAAACGCGGCACAAATGCTTTACCATCCCAAACAGGCTTGGTATCAGCTCTTGATACACCCAATATACCCACTTCAGGAGCATTTACGATCGGAGTAAAACCGGTTCCGCCAATTGCCCCAAGGCTGGAGATGGTAAAGCAGCCGCCTTGCATTTCTTTCGGCAACAATTTTCCATCGCGCGCCTTTTTCGCCAACGCAGTGGCCTCTGCAGCCAGTTCAAACAATCCTTTTTGATCAACATTGCGAATCACTGGCACAACCAGGCCATTCGGTGTATCAACCGCTATACCTATGTGGATGTATTTCTTCTGAACTATATGCTCGCCATCCGCATGCAAAGAAACATTGAAGGAAGGCTCAGCTTTCAATGCGGCCGCGCATGCTTTCAACAGGAATGGTAGCGGAGTCAGTTTCACACCTGCTTTTTCCGCTTCATCTTTCATGGATTTACGGAAATTTTCGAGCTCCGTGATATCCACGTCATCAAATTGGGTGACATGAGGAATATTCAACCAGTTACGGGACATATTAAATGCCGTAACTTTTTTGATCTTATTCATTTTCACCATTTCGATTTCCCCGAATTGAGAGAAATCGACGGCAGGCATTGCCGGGATACCGCTACCGCTCACAGAAGCTGCAACAGAACCGCCTTTGGAGCGATTTTCCATAATGGATTTAACGAAGCCGCGCACATCATCCTTGGTAATACGGCCCCTTGGACCGCTCGCTTTCACTTCCGCCAAATCGACGCCCAACTGACGAGCCAGCTTGCGCACGGAGGGCCCGGCGTAAACGGCGGCATTGGACCGAGGAGCAGGCTCTGTAGAAACGCTCGCAGCCGCTGGTGCGACTGATGGCGCAGGAGCGGCCGCGGGGGCTGCTGGCGATGCAGATGGAGCTTTTGCAGGCTGCGGCGCCACTGTGGGAACCGTGCCACCAGAAACTTGCAAACGCCCAATTGGAGTTCCTTTGGAGACCTTGTCGCCCTCTTTGACAAACAACTCGGTTACCTTGCCAGACGCAGTTGCAGGCACTTCCATAGATGCCTTGTCGCTCTCCAGCACGATCAAAGAATCACCCTCTTTGATCTCGTCACCAACTTTTACACTGACCTCAATAACATCGACACCTTCTGCACCACCTATATCGGGCACCACAAGATCAACGACAGATGAGGAAGCAGCTGGCGCGGAAGAACTGGCAGCGGCCTCTGGTTTAGTCTCCGGAGAAGCTGGCGCAGAAGCCGCGACTGAACCTGCAGTTGCCAGAACCAGAACTTTGCTTCCAGCAGAAACTTTATCGCCTTCTTTGATTAAAACGCTAACAACCTTACCGGATGCAGGCGCAGGCACTTCCATAGATGCCTTATCACTTTCCAGAACGATAATGGAATCGCCCTCACTGATATCCTGTCCGGGCTTAACACAGACCTCAATGACATCGACGTTTTCAGCTCCGCCAATGTCCGGCACTTCGACCGTCAGCACCTGCGCAGCAGATACGGCAGGTGCCGCCGCTGCTGGCTCAGCCTTAGACTGCGCCGGAGCTGCAGCTGGAGCAGCGGCTGTCGTTGTCTCCGCCCCTTCGACTTCCAGCTCGATAATAGGAGAGCCTTCGGACACCTTGTCTCCTTCTTTGAGCAGCACCTTCACAACTTTACCAGCTTTAGGCGCGGGAACTTCCATGGAAGCCTTGTCAGACTCCAGCACTATAAGGGTCTGCTCTGCCTGAATGACATCGCCGACCGCGACAGAAATCTCGATGACATCCACATTTTCGGAGCCACCGATATCAGGAACCTTGATGGTTTCAATAGACACTCTCAGCACTCCTTTTTAGACGGTCGTAGGGTCGGCTTTGTCAGGATTGATACCATATTTTTTCATGGCATCTACCACTTCTGATGTGGGCACTTTGCCTTCGTCTGCCAAAGCTTTGAGAGCAGTGATCACAACGAAATAACGGTTCACTTCAAAGAAATGACGCAATTTCGCGCGAGTGTCACTGCGACCAAAACCATCGGTACCCAAGACGTAATAACGACCGGGGATATATGGACGCAATTGCTCACTGAAGTTTTTCATATAGTCCGTTGAAACGATAAATGGGCCTTCCTGACCTTCCAACTGCTCAGTGATATAAGCTTTTTTCGCTGGCTGATCGGGATGCAAACGATTCCAACGGTCAGCCCGCTGACCGTCGCGAGTCAGTTCATTGATACTGGTCAGGCTCCACACATCGGATTCAACTCCGTGGTTGTCTCGCAACAGCTGCGCAGCCGCTTCCACTTCACGCAGGATGGTGCCAGCACCCATCAATTGAACTTTCTTCTTCGCTTTTTTCTTGCCTTCAATCAGCTTATAAATTCCACGCACTATGCCCTCTTCCGCGCCTTCCGGCATGTCCGGATGAACGTAGTTTTCGTTCATAGTGGTGATGTAATAGAAACAGTTTTCCTTATCAGCATACATCCGCTTCAAACCGTCCTGGATAATGACGGCCAGTTCGTAGGCGTACGCGGGATCGTATGTACGACAGGTAGGAATGGTATTAGCCAGAATATGGCTGTGACCGTCCTGGTGCTGCAAACCTTCGCCGTTCAATGTGGTGCGACCAGCGGTTGCGCCTATGAGGAAGCCGCGAGCTTGAATATCACCCGCCAGCCACGCCAAATCGCCAATGCGCTGGAAGCCGAACATCGAGTAGTAAATATAGAAAGGCACCATAGGCACTTTGTAAGTGCTGTAGGCTGTGGCACAGTTGATCCAGGCTGACATAGCGCCGGCTTCGTTGATACCTTCTTCCAGAATCTGCCCTTTTTGATCTTCCTTGTAATACATGATCTGGTTGGCGTCGTGCGGCGTATATTTCTGTCCGGCTGACGAATAGATACCCAACTGACGGAACATCCCTTCCATACCAAAGGTGCGCGCCTCATCCGGCACGATCGGAACAATTCGCTGACCGATATTCTTGTCTTTCACCAGGGTAGACAGAATGCGCACGAAAGCCATAGTGGTGGAGATTTCTCGGTCACCGGTGGATTTCAGCAAGGCTCTGAAAGACTCCAGACTCGGCACTTCCAAAGATCCAAAATCAGACACGCGCGATGGTAAATAGCCGTTCAGCTGTTTGCGTCGCTCGTGCAGATAAATCATCTCCGGCGAATCCGGTGCGGGCCGGTAATATGGAACATTTTTCAATTCCTCATCACTGATGGGAATTTCAAAGCGGTCACGGAATGCTTTCAGGCTATCGAGATCCAGCTTCTTGACTGAGTGCGCGACATTCGCAGACTCAGCAGAACTTCCCATGCCATAGCCTTTAACTGTTTGCGCAAGGATAACTGTCGGCTGACCTTTATGAGCAACCGCCGCAGCATAAGCCGCGTAAACTTTTTGTGGGTCGTGACCACCGCGATTGAGCGCATAGATTTCATCGTCGGTCATATCTTTGACCAACTCCAACAACTCCGGATATTTGCCGAAGAAGTGTTCGCGCGTGTAGGCGCCACCGTTGGCTTTGAAATTCTGCATTTCGCCATCGACGCACTCGTCCATGCGCTTCTGCAGCAAGCCGGTTTTATCTTTGGCCAGCAATTCATCCCATTTGCTGCCCCACAGAACTTTAATGACGTTCCAGCCTGCACCGCGGAAAACACCTTCCAATTCCTGGACAATTTTGCCGTTGCCGCGCACAGGGCCGTCCAGACGCTGCAGGTTACAGTTAATGACGAAGATCAGATTGTCCATCTGCTCTCGTCCCGCAAGAGAAATTGCGCCCAGTGATTCTGGCTCGTCACACTCACCGTCACCGAGGAACGCCCACACCTTACGATCACCGCGAGGAGCAAGACCGCGCGCGGACATGTAACGCATTACGTGAGCTTGATAGATGGCCATGATAGGCCCGAGTCCCATGGATACGGTGGGGAATTGCCAATAATCCGGCATCAACCATGGGTGGGGATAAGAGGAAAGACCCTTGCCATCCACTTCACGGCGGAAGTTATCGAGATGGTCTTCTGTCAGTCGGCCTTCCAGGTAAGAACGCGCGTACATGCCGGGAGCGCTGTGGCCTTGGAAATAAACCAAATCACCCAGCTGATCGCCGTCGTTGCCGCGGAAAAAGTGGTTAAAACCTACATCGTACAGGGTCGCTGCCGAGGAGAATGTGGATATATGACCACCGAGCCCCTCATCATTGTCGTTAGCGCGCATAACCATGGCCATGGCGTTCCAACGAGTCAAAGAGCGGATTCGGCGCTCTAGCTTGGGGTCTCCAGGAAGTTTTTTCTCTTCTGCAACAGGAATAGTGTTGCAATACGGCGTGTTAATAGCAGAAGGCAGTTTTACGCCGGATTGGGTCGCCGCATTTGCCAGTTGTGCCAGCAAATACGCGGCCCGCTCTGAACCACCGTGTCGAATTACTGATTCAAGAGCATCTAGCCACTCTCGGGTTTCGAGAGCATCAATATCCTCGAGCATTCAAGTCTCCTCATCCGTCGCGCGGGGATCGCGCTTCATTCAACAAACGTTTACCTCAATCTATGTCGAGGCCTTTGTAGTTGGCGCTGACCTGAATCCACACACAATAACTGCACCTCAGAACCAAAACGTCGTCCTGATAAACAAACAATTCCCTCATTACGAAAGTAATGTGTTCAGAGCAACACAGGTGATTGGCGGAAAGAAAGGTTTCGCCTTGATATTCGTTTTTACACGTACAGGGTTGGCAAAATATTCTGTAACAACCATAGGCACAAGGCCGCCGGCCAGCTACGGGTGACCGATTCTACACAGGTCAACCCCAATTATCTACCGGCTGTTTTCGCTGCATTGCAGCAGTCCCGGCGCCTTCAGGGCAGCCCCTCTTTCCCACGAAACAGCTGGCAGACAATCACTCGAAGATGCTGCACCGCCTGCAACGCTCCCAGTGTAATCGCAACCGCACCTACTTTTTCAACAATATGTATTCATAGATTCCGTCGATATCACGGAATGAGTACAGCTGGTTGCCACTGAGCTCCGCAAAAGCGTGAAAATCCCGGACCGAGCCGGAATCGGTCGCCAGAACCCGGATATAGCTCCCGGAAGCCACTTGGTTGAGCGCTTGTTTGGCTTTCAGCAAGGGCAATGGGCAGCGAAGCCCGCAGGCATTCAGATCTATCTCGATAGGTGGGGAGCCGGCAGGCAGATCAATCGGGTTGGACACTATGGAATCTCTCCGTTACGGAATGGTCTCAAGCAGCGCAACTTAATTCATTGCGATCTTGTAGGCTTTATTTGTTATCGCATAACGATCAATATCAGTTTTTTTCATGCGATCTGGTCAAGCAGGCGACAGCTGGCTACATTAGTTCGCCGCGTACGGGGAATTCCCGGTTCGTTTGAACCCGGAACCAAGCCTATCCCTCGCTCGCATTTAACAAAGGTTGGTTATGGTTCGGCGTCGCGCTTCATTCTACGTGATATTTCTTTTCATCCTGCACGCTTTGTTCGCGCAGGCCTGGGCAGTCGTTGATAAGGCCGAACTGCAATTGCCCTCGCTGGGTGAAAGCAGCGCAGGATTGATCTCCGTCTCCGAGGAGTATGCACTTGGCCAAGAGCTGATCAGACTCTACCGCGCCGCTTTGCCAACATCCCTGGACCCGTTCATCGAATCCTATCTTGCATCGCTCATCCAGCGAGTAGCGAACTACAGCGACCTGCAGGATAAGCGCCTGGAACTGATCGTACTCGACAGCCCTCAGCTAAACGCTTTTGCCGCTCCCGGCGGGATCGTAGGGGTCAATACCGGAACCTTTCTCACAGCACAAAACGAGCATCAACTCGCCTCCATCATTGCGCACGAGCTTGCACACTTGAGCCAACGCCACTATGCCCGGCGAGTACAGCAACAAAAAACCACCTCAACCGTAGGATTGGCCGCCCTCCTGGCCAGCCTTGTGGTGCTGGCAGCGGGTAATAGCGATGTCGGAATTGCTGCGATTCCCGCGATCCAGGCCGCCACTGTTGAGTCTTCGCTGAGGTTCAGCCGGGAAATGGAGATCGAAGCCGACCGCATTGGCATGCAGACTCTCACTGCCGCGGGATTTGATCCTCATGCCATGACCAATATGTTTGAGCAGATGATCAAATCCACCCGCTATCAAACTCGGGTACCTGAATTTTTTCTAACCCACCCGTTGACCGAAGCGCGGATTTCGGACTCTGCAAGCCGGGCACAACGATATCCGAAGAAACATGTGGAGCCCGACGAGGAATACCAGATGCTCCGCGCGCGCGTTATGTTGCATTTCGAAACCAGCTCCGCACGCGCAGCAAAACGATTTGAAGAGGAAGTGGACCGCTATCAAACCATGTCACCACTGACCGCGCACTACGGCCTGGTGCTGGCGCGGATTCGCAACGGCGATATCAAAGGTGCCCGCTCAGCCTTGGAGCGCCTTAAAACCATGACCAATAATCGCGCAATCCTAGCAGTGGCGGAAGCTGACATTGCGGCCAAAGAGGAAAATTGGGAGCAAGCGATTGACGTACTGCGCTCTGCACTCGCCCAACAACCAGCCAATCATCCATTAAACGTGCGCTTGGCCGAAATACTGATGGAATCGGGGCGCTATATCCAATGCGAAGCACTTTTAATGGAACACGTTAAAAGACATCCCAGCAATTCCTATGTCTGGTATTTGCTGGCCGAGGTGCACGGCTTGGCCGGACACATTCTCGACGTACACAAAGCCCGCGCAGAATATTTTTTGCTGAAAGGTATTTACGACAAAGCGGAAATTCAATTGCGCAATGCACTGCGCTTAACCGATGAAAAAGATTTTCAAGCCCGCGCAAGAATAGAACAACGTCTATTAGACGTAAGAAAACTTAAAGAAAACAGCCAATTTAGATAAATAAATTTGCAAAGGAAAAGCGGGCTTAAGTCTCGCACAATCCCCAAATCGATTCCTTCAACCAGCGCTCTGCCTCCGGCGCTGGCAATGGTCGTCCCATATAGAAACCCTGGGCTTCATCACAACCGAGATCCACGAGCTTTTGGTAAATCGCCGAACTCTCTACACCCTCCGCCACCACCCGCAATCCGAGGTTGTGAGCGAGATTAATTGTTGAGTTAACAATAATCTCGTCCTGCTCATCATTTAACATGGAGCGCACAAAGGACGAGTCAATCTTCAATGTTTGTACAGGCAATCGCTTGAGATAAGCGAGCGATGAATATCCCGTACCAAAATCATCCACCGACAATTTAACACCCAAACGATGAATCCGCGCGAGCGCCGCTTCCGCGCGACTTGGATCGGACATAATGGTGCTTTCAGTAATTTCCAACTCCACCAAATGTCCTGGAACTTCATATTCGCGCAACAGGCGCTTTAAATCCAAGGCAATTCGATCATCCAGCAAATTGCGCGCAGATAAATTCATCGCCATGCTGATATGAAATCCTTGTTGCAACCATTGCTTGCAATGGCGAATGCCATTTTCCAATACCCAGAGCGTCATGGGATAAATAAGGTTGGAGTGCTCGGCAATCGGAATAAAATCATTCGGCGGAATAAATCCGAGTTCCGGATGATTCCAGCGCAGCAAGGCTTCAAAACCATAAACCTTGTTTGAACTCAGCTGGATTTTTGGCTGAAAATGCAAAATTAATTGATTCTCGCGAATAGCGCGCCCTAAAGCTCCCATTAATTCAAGACGCTTGGGAGAGTGAGGATCGAACGCGGAATCGTAGACGGCTACTCCCTGCAAACAGGTTTTGGCCCTGTACATGGCTACGTCAGCAAACCTCATCATAGTACTGACGTCCTGCGCCTGATCAGGACAAATCGCAACCCCAATACTTGCACAAATCTCCGTGCGCAATCCCTCAACTTCAAATACCAACGAAATACTGTCGAGGATTTTGTGGGCCAATATGGCAGCTTGCTGTGCATTGCGTAAATTGGGTAAAAAAATCGCGAACTCATCGCCGCCCAATCGCACCACCAAACCTTTTGTTTCATTCAGCATTGACTGCAGGCGCTGCCCCAATTGTTTGAGAACTTTGTCGCCAGCCAGATGCCCGAGCGTATCATTGATTTCCTTGAATCTATCCAAATCGATCAACAACAGCGCCATTTTTTGTTCATCGCCGCGCTCCTTGAGTGCCTTATTCATGGTGCGATATAGCACACTTCTATTGGGCAACCCCGTCAGCACATCATGATTGGCGAGGTATTCCATTCTGGCGAGATAACGGCATTTATCCGTAATATTTCGTGTTGTTCCCCATACCCGGGTAAGAAATCCATTTTCGACGATTCCGATAGCGCTGCTTTGCAACGACATCACTTGCCCTGAGCTATCCAAATGTTCGTACTCGCGATCTTCAAGACGATAGCGGTTTTGCACAAAATCGGTGATGTCAGCGCTGAGATTTGGCGAGCCATTGTGGTAGATCGGTAAGCCAATGAGATGGGACGCCGAACCTACACCGTACAACCGCACCAACTTTTCATTACACTCGGCGAGCACCGCACGCTTCAGAATTAAATCGACCTGCTGTTCTATGGGGAGACGGGTATTGATGGGGGGGCAGATATCGTAGCGCCAGATCGCATCTGGACTGTTGGCAATATAGGCGCGGTAGCGAGCTTCGCTCTCTTTGATCGCCAGCTCGCGCCGCACAGATTGTGTGATATCACTGATGACAACCATGACACCATCGACTTTACCGCACTCATCGGTCGTCGGAATTTTGTCGACCTGGAACCAGCAGTCACCGCATTCTTCCAAAGCGCGCTCGCGCGATTCCAATTGCGGCCGACGCGTCCGATACACCTGCATGATCTCCCGCTGGCGCTCAGCTGGATCATCCCAGCACGGGGCTATCTCGACAAATGTTTTACCTATGAGCTGGCCGTCTTTGCGCCACTCATACGCCCGGGCATTCGCATGCCGGATTACGCCCCAACGATCAAAATACAGGACGATTTCCCGCATGGAATTCAAAAGCACGTTGAGCGCGTGATTGGTTTGATACGCACCGAACGCGGCACCGGTAAATTCCGATGAAATCATTTCATTTGGGTTCGTCACACCAGAGTTACCCTACTGCGGCAGATATTGTTATAGCGATTGCTGCACGGCGATTATGAGGGTAGCGGCTGTCCCAGCCGTTGACACCAGGGAATTGGTCGGACAGTCAATGAATCCTTCTGTACTGTCGCCACAATAAACACAAACACTTTCAGTATAGCCAACCCTGTCAATACGCAACTTAAAAAGCATGAAATGTGACTTTTAATTCCTAAAACTTATAGTCAAATTTTTCAAAAGGCACCTCTGCATTTCTCTGAGACTAACCCTGCCGCTTTGCTGAGGTTATACTCGGTGCGATTTTCTAACCATGTCCGGAGAATTTATGAAGGACTCCTCGCGTTTGGTGTACTCCACTGAAACTGGCCGCATTAAACAGCCCAAACCCAAAGATGCTGCACCTATTCCCCCTGCCGATTCCGTCGTCCGCCTGCAGCGCGAATCCAAAGGGCGCGGCGGCAAAGGGGTGACCCTCATCACGGGACTTCCCCTGGATGAAGAAGGCTTAAAAAACCTCGCCAAAGAACTGAAACAGGCCTGTGGAACGGGCGGGACTGTCAAAGATGGGGTTATTGAAATTCAGGGCGAGCAAAGGGAAAAGCTAAAACCGATTCTGGAAAAGAAAGGTTTTAAAGTAAAAATCGCCGGCGGATAAAGAGAAATGCCAGGCTGGTTAGGTTCTTGCTTTGTCTCTTCCAAATCATTTTTATCGCCATTTTTTTGACGGGAGAGGAGTCAAAGCCCCATGAGCTTTACAGAAATCTGGCCCATTTTTGACACTGCTTTAAAAGTTGGCCTGGGCGGCGCATTAACCCTGACTACTGCATGGCTGTATCACCGCAAACAGGCCAACCCCCAAAATGCCCCCTACACCAATCGTCGGATTGAGCTGCTGGAAGAAATATCCGCATCGGTCGGCACCGTCAATCACTGTTTCGCCCGTTATTCCGCGCTGGTTATAGAGTCCACCAAGTTCGGCAAGAACTGGCCTGCAGCGCGCAAACAGGAACTCGAAAAAGCCAACACAGAATTGGTTGAAGAATTCCGCAAACTCGCGGATGCAGAAGCGAAGTTATTGATGTTGGGTGAAAAAGCCATGGAGAAAACTTTGCGGCTCTACGGTGCCCGCATCGCTCTATTTCGCAAGCAGGTTTATGTGGGACGACAAGATATTACCGAACAGGAAATTGCCGATCTGAAAACCGCGATCCTGACGTTGCGAGAGCAGTTTTACGACTTGCTAAGTCAGCGCTACGACCGGCTTTTAGTTGCGGCCTGAAAATAAATTACTTGATGCGGTCACCGACAGTGACCGCACTACCAACTACCGCGGAAATTCCGCCGCGTAACGCTCGACCCATTCACGCGCCGCTTCCTCACTGCTTAATACTCTTCCCTCTTCCTGCAAAACGTCATATCTGTAATGCTCGATATGACACACCTGCTCAACCATACGCAGCCCAAATTGCGTCGATTGATCAGCAAATTGAACTCCAATAGCGTAGTTCTCCCCTTCTTTGCGACACCACGCCACTATGCCCTCTGCCTTAAAGGACTCAGTCATATCGGGAGGACTGTCCTCGGCACAACGCAGTAAAGGTATATTTATGCGAATGCGCGCGCCTTTCTGCATCGGGCGATCGGCTGTAAAACATAACCCGCCCGCACTGACGTCGCGCATTCGCCGGACCACGCGTGGCTCGCTTTCATCAACTTGAAAATCTATGGGGATATCGGAGGGATGACGTATATAACGGCGCATAACAGACTCTTCCGTAGGTAACAGGAGTTGTTGCAACCATTCCCGGTACAATCCGAACCATGCGGTCCACCAGGCGGGCCTGGAATTTTCTTTGGGTAACTGCACTGGCTTCGCTGTATTCACTCTGCAGTCCAATATTTTTATTTTTTACCCGGGTCATGATACCAATAGATTTCTCGACAACCGGGGCTACATAAAGTTATAGCGCAAAAAATGACCGCAACATCAAATTTTGAAAATAATGTCGCGATTCAAAAAATTTGTCGTCGAAATAAATAATGAGGAGTATCGGCGCGACAAATGTTGCGCCGATTTAGAAAAGAGATTCCTGTACCATTAGCTGTCGTACCGGAGCATAACCCTTGCGGTGAATTGCACTAGGTCCAAGTGCTCGAAGAGCAGAAAGATGCGCACGGGTAGGATAGCCTTTGTGTTCGGCAAAACCGTAACCGGGATAGAGATCATCGAGCACGACCATTTCCCGGTCCCTTGTGACCTTCGCCAAAATCGACGCAGCGCTGATAGCAGCCACAGAAGCGTCGCCCTGAATGACAGCCTCGCTCGAATATTGCCATTTAGGCAACCTATTGCCATCCACCAGGACGTGATCCGGTTGTAAATGCAATCCTTCGACAGCGCGCTTCATTGCCAGCAAACTGGCGTGAAGAATATTCAACTGGTCAATCTCTGCAACGGTTGCCCTGGCTATGCAATAGCTAACCGCCTTTTCGCGAATTTCTTCGTACAGCGCTTCCCTTTTCTTCTCTGACAATTTTTTGGAGTCTGCCAGTCCGGCAATAGGACGGCGCTCATCCAATACAACCGCTGCTGCAAGCACGTCACCTGCCAGTGGTCCGCGCCCTACTTCGTCAACGCCGGCCAAAATACGCACTTTCATTTCTCGCCCCGATTAATCAAATCAGCAATAGCTGAAGCTGCCGTTTCGTCTGCATTCTTTTTAAGAGCCAGATGCAAATCCGTAAACGTACTCAATAGTTTTTTGGTGGTGCTCGGATTATTTAGATAATTTAATACGGCATCACCTATGGCGACAGGCGTGGCCCTGTCTTGGATAAACTCCGGGACAATACCTTTGCCAGCCAACAAATTGGGCAAGCCTATATATTTGACCTTTACCAGCCGCGACAACAGCCAAAATGTCAGCGTCGTCAATTTATAGGCAATAACCATCGGACGTTTAAATAACATAGCTTCCAATGTAGTCGTGCCAGAGGCCATCACAACAACATCAGCCGCTTCCATTATCTGATGAGATCGCCCCTCGATTAACTCTATAGGTAGCTGCGGTGACAGAGCCTTAAGCTGCTCACTCAGTTGCTCGTGGCGCTCTTTATTTGCTGAGGGAACCAGGAATAACAGATTCTTCTGTCTCGAAGAACAATACTCAGCCATCTGCCAGAAAACCGGCCCCATGCGAGCGACTTCTCCTGACCTACTGCCCGGCATTAATGCAATGATTTTTTTATTGTCGGCTCGCTCACCCAATCCCAAGGTTTGCACAGCCGCAGCGGGGTCTGGTTCTAGCGGAATTTGATCAGCGAGCGGATGCCCCACATAGGTTACCGGCACCTTGTGCTCACGATAAAAATCCGCTTCGAACGGCAACAGTGCCAACATATGATCCACTGCGCGCGCGATTTTTTTGATTCTCCCCTGACGCCACGCCCATACCGACGGGCTTACATAATGGACCGTCTTTATTCCCTCGCGTCTGAGCGACAGTTCCAGGTCAAGATTGAAATCCGGTGAGTCGATACCGATAAAAACGGCTGGTCTATTAGCAAGAAAATGCTTGCGCAAACGGCGGCGGATGTTCAGCAGTTCCGGCAACCGAGCCAAGGGTTCGACAAGCCCCATCACCGCCAAACGATCTTGCGGAAAGAGCGAATCAAATCCCTCCGCCAACATTTTCGGCCCACCGATTCCCTGAAAAACCGCATTGGGGAAATGCACACGCAGCGCCCGGATTAAACCTGCCCCCAACATATCGCCGGATGTTTCACCGACGACAATTCCGATCAGAGGCCCTTTTGATTCCTCTACAGACACAGAGTCTGCAGCCTGAGCGAGCGCAATTACGTTCTCTTGGTCTGATAAAGAATTCTGGTCCTGCTGCGACATAACGTTTGCCACGATTCTCGGACTAAATAAATGATTTGCGGATTATCTTTGGCGAGTTTTAACCGTCCCAGCGCTGGATGCGCTGAACCAAACGCAATGTTTTGTTCAGCGCACTATGCCGCGGGTAGAAGCTTTGAGCGAATCGATCAGCGTCTGAATATGGGCATTGTGCAACGCTTGCTCTTGCAGCTCCACCAACGCCTCATCGATGGTCAAGCCACGTCGATATAAGGTCTTATACGCGTGGCTCAGAGCCGCGATATCCTCTTTGGTAAACCCTCTGCGCTTCAACCCTTCGACATTGATATTGCGCGCAGCGGCCGGAGCACCAGCCACCATCACAAAAGCGGGAATATCCTTACCGACAGCAGTCCCCATTCCGGTAAAAGCGTGCGCACCGATTTTGCAGAATTGGTGCACCAGGGTGTAGCCGCTCAAAATCGCCCAATCGTCAATAACAACATGGCCGGCCAAGGCAGCGTTGTTAACCAAAATACAATGATTTCCTATGACGCTGTCGTGGCCTATATGTACATAGGCCATCAAGAGATTGTGATTGCCGATCAAGGTGTCGCCGCGGTCTTGGATAGTGCCCCGGTGAATCGTTACGCCTTCGCGAATGACATTGTGATCGCCAATCGTCAGTGTAGTAGGCTCTCCCTTATATTTCAGATCCGGAGTCGCCTCACCTAAAGTGGAGAACTGGAAGATTTTATTGAATCGACCAATTTTCGTGGGCCCTTTTATCACGACATGGGATTCGATGGTGGTACCTTCACCAATTTCCACATCGGGTCCAATAACCGTAAACGGGCCAACGGAAACACCTTCACCCAAAATTGCTGAGGGATGAATGACTGCACGAGGATCAATGTCACTCTTATTCATAAGCAGAGCTTCATCCCGTTAGGATACTTTGCGATCTGCACACATGATTGTCGCGCTCGCAGCCAATTGACCATCAACCTTAGCGACGCATTCGAACTTCCAAATACCGCGCTTTTCCGAAATGATTTTGGCTTCAATAAAAAGCTGGTCGCCAGGAACCACCTGCTTTTTGAAACGCGCGTCATCAATTCCGGCATACAGATAGATCGAACCGTCTTCAGGAGTTTTATCCATGGTTTTAAAGCCGAGCACACCGCAGGCTTGCGCCATAGCTTCCAAAATCATCACGCCAGGAAAAACAGGATAATCGGGGAAGTGGCCGTTAAATACATCTTCGTTGATCGTAATATTCTTGTACGCAACGATGGATTCGCCTTCTTTTAATTCAACGACGCGATCAAGCAACAAAAAAGGATAACGATGCGGCAGATAGCGCCGAATTTGATTGACATCCATCATACGACTAACCCCAAAAATAAATTCTCATTGCGCCCGACCAGCATAACCCAGCAGGCGTTTTATTCATGTATATAGAAGCCATCCCCAAATCAGCCAAGCACGGGCATTTTGCAATAGCTTCTAGTTAATCCGACTTGTTTGAGTTAGCTTCCTGCTCGGGAAAAACATGTTTTTCCAAATTCTTAACCCGTTCGACCCATTGATCCAGCTGACCGAATCGCACCGCATTTCTTCGCCAAGTGTGCACATCCTGAATCACCGTACCCGATGAGTATATGCCCGCCTCGGTAATCGATTTGGTCACAGCTGTGCTGCCATTAAACTGCACATTGTCGGCGATTTTTAAATGTCCGCCTATACCAACCAAACCACCGATCAGACAGTTCTCACCAATTTCTGTGCTTCCTGCAATTCCTGTACAACCCGCGATCGCAGTATTGCGGCCAATTTTGCAGTTGTGTGCGACATGAACCTGATCATCAATAATGACCCCGTCTTCAATAACAGTATCATCAATTGCACCACGATCCACGGTAGAGCTCGCACCGATTTCTACGTCATTTCCTATACGCACACTGCCGAGCTGATAAATCTTTACCCACCCCTCTCGAGATGGAGCAAAACCAAAACCATCAGCACCGATTACTGCTGAGGAATGAATGGTGACTCTGTCCCCTAAAACGACATCGTGATAAATCACCGCATTGGGATAAATGATGCAATCCACCCCTATACGACAGCCTGCGCTAATGACGGCGCCTGCGTGGATTTCCGTATTTTCCCCTATAACCGCGTTAGGGCCGATATAGCAACCGGGACCAACTGAAACAGAAGGTGGCACCACTGCACTAGGATCGACCGTAGCAGCAGGGTGAATACCAGCCTGCGGTTTTACACGGCGGCAAAATAATTTGGTTACCTTGGCATAGGCCAAATAGGCATCCGGAACTATCAGGGCATTCAACCGCTCCGGCACAGAAACGTCATGTTTGGCAATCACGATCCCAGCGCGGGTGCTGTGTAAATGCCCCTCATATTTTTTCTTACTCAGAAAAGATAAATGATGCGGCTCAGCCTTATCCAAACTGGCGATACCAATGACTTTATAGTCCTGATCGCCAATCCATTTCGCCTGCAGAATTTCCGCAAGCTGCTGCAATGTAAAGCTGTTATTCATATGTCTGACTACCGATAACGGAGTTTTAAGAGCAACAGACAAAACGCTTTGCAGGATTTGTCATCATCAAACGACGTCCCTAACAAAACTCTTCCATTGCCATACTAGGCGTCAGTTTTTCTTCTTGGTGTCTTTGGCTTTTTCATTACTTTTAGCGGATTTTTTTGCGTTTTCAGCCGCTTCTGCATTTATTTTGTTCAGCCGATCCAAAACCATCAGAGTAATATCAGATGTCGGAGAGCGAAATACTGCGGTTTTGCTATCCAAAACCAAATCGATACCTTCCGTTGCCATTACAGCATTCAAAGCTGCTGAAATTGCGGGCTGCATGGCATTCAACAGTTGGACGTAAACCATTTCCTGACCACGTGATAGCATCGCCATTGTCTCGCGACGCTCGTTGGCAATATTCGCCATCTTTTCACGATGTTCTTTTTTCTTGTCTTCACCCCATGTCAAACCTTGGGTTTTTCCCTGTTCATCCAAAGTTTTTAATTCCGCTTCAAGATTATCCAGTTTGGTTTTCAAAGTGGCGTACTCAGCATTTTTCTCGAGCTGAGCCATTCCGCTTTTTCCGGCTTCAGAACTTAAAACCAATGCTTCAACATCAAGCACGGCCACCTTTGTCGCGCCTGCGGCCAGAGCCACTTGAGCGAAACCTAATATCAAGCCCGCCATAATTATTTTTGCGATTCGCATTACTTAATACTCCTCAAATTTGGATATTGTTCCACCATTGGCTTTTATCGAACGAGCGGAATCAGGAAATATTGACGTTAAAATGGCGCCCCCAAAGAAAACTGAAACGCCTCTCGATCATCACTTTCGTTGTGCTTCAGCGTTTTTGCCAAGCTAAACGTCAGCGGCCCCATAGGGGACAACCAATTCAAATTGATACCAACAGATGAGCGCAGTTCGTTGGCGTCAAAACTGTGACAATTAACCTGTGTCACGCTGCACTCCGTATCAAACACGTTTCCGACATCAAGAAACAGCGAAGTTTGGAATGAGCGTTGATCATCAATAAATGGCAACGGGAAAATCAAATCCGCGCCGAATTCGACCAACATATTGCCGCCAAATGAGCGGTTGCGGCTGTATAAAGTACCATAAGAGCGGATCAACTCATTTTCGGCACATTGTTGACGCCCCTGAGCATCTACACGCGCCTCGTCACATAATACATAAGCTAAACCAGAGCGCTGGTAGGTATCATTAATACCATCACCATTGCTGTCATAGCCAAAGTAGTCCGTATTTTCTGTAACGTAATTGCCTGACGCTGACGCCTGTGGCCCAAGTGAGCTACGACGAAAACCGCGAACAGAGCCAAAGCCACCAGAATAAAAATTCTTGAAAAATGGCAATCGCTCCATGCTGCCATATCCATCACCATAGCCCAGCGATGTACGAAAACGGGCGGTCAATTTCTCTGTCAGAGGTACAAATATTTGCCCGTCATATTGAAGGGTAAAGTATTCCAAGTCGCTTCCGGGAACAGCCACATCCAAAGACAATGTTTGCTTGCTGCCTCGCGTCGCGAGAATGCCTCGGTTTAAAGTACTGCGAAGCCAGCTAATACCTGCAGTAAAACTGTCAAATTCATCCCCATAGAGATCGACGAAACCAGGCGGAGTGTTGACGAGCATCTCCTTGGTGATCACACCGGTAGGCAAACTCACATCTTCAATTGGTTCTGCCGTCAGGAGCTCATTAAGCTTAAGCACATCCGGCAGCTTTACGTAAAACTGGGGATTAGTTTCGATATCCATCTCAAATGGGGTGCGACGAATTTCCTGAACGGTATAACTGCCAGTTTTTACGCTTAGATGGCTATAACCAAACGTATAATTCAGCCGCTGAATTTCGGAGATCGGATAGCCAAAGCTGAAATTCAATCCATAGCTGTCGGTTGTATAAGACGCAACATTAATTTTGCTGTAGTCGCGGGCACTGTAATACAAACTGATACCGCGGCTTACCCCATCCGGAGTGAAGTAGGGATCGACATAGGAAAAGTTATACAGCGTCTGATACTGGCTATGGTTGAGCGAAATGCCCACCTGCTTGCCGGTTCCCTGCCAGTTATTATGCTGCAGCGATGCTCCCAACAGGAATCCGTATCCTTGACCGTATCCGATGCTGGCATTAATGGAAGCTGAAGGCTGCTCTTCAACGGTATATTCCACATCAATAAGGTCAGACGCGCCGGGCACTTCCTTATTTTGAACGTTAACCTCTTTAAAAAAGCCTAAGCGCTCGAGACGAACTTTTCCTTGCTGGATTTTGGCATTGGAAGCAGAAGACGCTTCCATCTGCCGCATCTCACGGCGCAATACTTCGTCTTGAGTTTTCGTATTGCCCCTAAACTCGATACGGCGCACGTACACCCGTTGCGATGGGTTAATAAAAAACGTTACGTCAACAGTTTTGGTTTCGGGATTTGGAGTTGGAATTCCTTTTACTTCAGCGTTGGTATAACCGGCATTACCCAATAGACTGGTCATGTATTCTGATGTAGACGTCATCAGAACCTGCGAAAAAGTTGCACCCTCTCGCAACATAACCAGCTGGCGAATTTGTTGTTCCGGAACAATCAATTCACCAGCCAAATCTATTTTATTAACGGTATAAACATCGCCTTCATGAATATTGAGGGTGATATAAACAGATTTTTGGTCGGGGCTGAGAGACACCTGCGTAGATACCACACGAAAATCCAGGTATCCGCGGTCCAGATAATATGATTCCAGTTTCTCTATATCACCTTTGAGTTTTTCCCGCGCATAGCGGTCGTCGCTCGTGATCCAGGAAAGCCAGCCGGTAGACGTTAGCTCGAACAACTCCAATAGTTCTTTATCGCTAAATACTTCGTTACCGACGATATTAATGTGCTTAATGGAGGCTACTTTGCCTTCATCCACCTGAATTTCGACTTTGACCTGGTTGTGCGGCAAATCGACAATATTGGCAGTTACGTCTGCCGAATAGCGGCCTTGTGCTACATACTGACGTTCCAACTCATTAAGGATGATGTCCAATGTTCCACGTTGGAAGATCTGCCCTTCCGCCAGATCATTTTTCTTCATGGCGTCCATCAGGGCTTCTGTTTTGATCGCTTTATTACCCTTAATGGTAATCTCGCTAATGGTCGGCCGTTCTTTCACGCGAAAGATAACGACATTGCCATCCTGCAAAACTTCGATGTCATCGAAAAAACCAGTGGCAAAAAGCGATTTCACTGCTGTGCGAATGGATTCAGCGTCAGCAAAATCACCCGATGCTATGGGAAGAGCAGCGAACACAGGGCTAGCGGATACCCGCTGCAATCCCTCCACCCGAATGTCCTCTATGCGGAAACTGTTCGCCTGAACATGGCCAGACAATGCGACCGCCAGTGCAATCAAACACGATTTCTTCTTAAACTTGGCAAGTGGTTTCACAGACAAAATGAATTCTTCTGGTTGGAAATTTATTGTTAATGCGCGACTCGCACGTTGAGTTACAACCGCAGCAAGTCGTTGTAAAAAGCCATTACCATCACACCGGCCAAAATCACTAGGCCGAGGCTATAGCCAAACATCTGCACCCGCTCCGAAAGCGGGCTTCCTTTAATGGCTTCAGCAATGGAGTAGAGAATGTGTCCACCGTCCAAAACGGGGATGGGCAGCAGGTTCAGAACACCCAGGTAAACGCTGAGAATCGCAAGAAATTCAACGAAATACACTAAACCTGCCCTGGCGTGATCGCCCGCCACTTTAGCAATGCCAATAGGGCCGCTCAAGTTCTTCGTCGAAATTTCGCCGACGATCAGTTTTTTCAGGGAGACAAGAACAAACACGGAGGTGTCTATAGTGCGATTAAATCCCAGCCACATTGCTTTCAATGGGCCATAGGATTCCTGTCGTATCAGATGTTGCGGCCACGGGCCGTAACCTAATGCCACGCCTATCTGCCCAACTTGAGTACCATCGTCCAAAGTCTTCATCTCAGGCACCACCGACAAGCGCACGGTTTCATCATTGCGACGGACCTCAATATCCAGCGGCTGACCTACGGAGCTGCGAATCAACTTTATAAAATGATCAACGCCAGGCAGAACTTCGCCGTTGACCGTGCGCAACACATCGCCGGCCTTCAGGCCTGCGCGTTCGGCGGGGGTGCCGGGCTGAGCGTCCCCAAATATCACTGATCGTAGATAAAAATCGAACCCCAGCCCCTCGATTGGATTGGGATCCCGTGCATCGCTCAACCAGCTGCTCAGGGGAATATTAAGGTCGTAGTAGAGATCAGAATCCGTTTGTCTTACGCGCAATTCGAGAATACCCGTTTCCCCCAAGCGCATGAACAAACGCTCCATTACTGCTTGGCTCGTCGGGGTGGGAACCCCATCGACCGCCACGATTTCTTGCCCGATTTCCAAGCCGGCTTTATCGGCAGGAGAGTCTTTCTCGACCAATCCAACAACAGGCGCTATACCGACACTGCCGGACGATAACAACAAGACAAAAAAGATCACTAATGCGAGCAGGAAATTGGCCAGCGGCCCGGCACTCAGAATAGCGATGCGCTGCCATACGGATTTGCCGTTGTAGCTGAGATGGCGCTCTTCAGGCGGGACATCCACTTCTCGCTCATCGAGCATTTTGACGTAACCACCCAACGGAATTGGCGCGAGGCCAAACTCTGTACCATGGCGATCACGGAATGACCAGAATGGTTTGCCCATGCCGATACAAAAACGCAGCACTTTTACACCGCACAAACGAGCCACATAAAAGTGCCCAAACTCGTGCACGCTCACCAGTATGAATAGAGCGACCAGAAAGCCTGCAATGGTTTGGATTAGATCCATGAACTTCTACCACCTAGTCTTCAAATGTCACGACACCGCACAAGCGCGTGCCATTAATGTTTCTTTGGCTCGCACTCGAGCTAGCTGATCGGCTTGAATTACGCAATCGAGATCTCGCGGCTCCCAGGACTGCCACCCCTGCATGACCTGATCGACGGTTTCGGCAATCTGGGTGAAACGAATACGACCTGCCAGGAACTCGGCTACCGCCACTTCATTGACCGCGTTCAGTGCTGCGGGTGCTGTTCCGCCCTCTTTGAAAGCTGTGACTGCGGCGTACAAACATGGATACCGCTGCGGGTCCGGCGCGCCGAAGCTCAGACTTCCCAACTGCAAAAAGTTCAGACTGGAAACACGATTTTTAATGCGCTCCGGCCAAGCGAGACAGTGAGCAATCGGTGTCCGCATATCCGGTTGTCCCATCTGCGCCAGCACGGAACCGTCCACAAACTCCACCATCGAGTGAATGATGCTTTGTGGATGAAGGACAACTTCAATTTGCTCAGGCGATGCGCCAAACAGCCAACACGCCTCAATATATTCAAGCCCTTTATTCATCATGGTGGCCGAATCCACCGAGATTTTTTTCCCCATGTTCCAGTTGGGGTGTGCACACGCCTGTTCTGGCGTAATGCTAGAGAATGAGCCTAGTTCAAATTCACGAAAAGGTCCGCCGGATCCTGTGAGCAGGAGGCGACGCACCCCGGCGGAATGCAGATCGACAAAAGGCTGCGGCAAACACTGGAAAATCGCGTTGTGCTCGCTGTCCACTGGTAATAACTGCGCGCCGTTTTCACGCACAGCTTCCATGAACAAACGACCAGCCATTACCAGGGATTCTTTGTTCGCCAGCAAAACCCGTTTGCCGCTTGTCACAGCAGCCATAGTCGCTGGTAAACCCGCCGCACCAACGACTGCTGCGACAACCGTATCCACTTCTGCATTGCTGGCGACGTTCACCAACTCTTTTTCGCCACACAGAATTTCGGTCGACAAGTGCGCGCTTTTGGTACGTTCGCGCAACCGCGCCGCCGCTGTTTCGTCACACAGCACCGCATAGCGGGGCTGAAAGCGCACAATCTGCTCGAACAACTTGGCGTCATTGTTGTTTGCTGCGAGGGCATACACCTGGTAGCGGTCAAGATGATCGCTAACCACATCCAAAGTATTTACCCCAATTGAGCCGGTGGAGCCCAGTACAGTTAGCCGCTGCATAAGGTCTCCTACAACATTCTGTTAGCAGTAATAACCGCCAGAGTGAATACAGGAACTGCTGCGACCAGGCCGTCGATGCGGTCCAGAACTCCGCCGTGCCCTGGCAGTATCTGCCCGGAATCCTTAATGCCGCGAAAGCGCTTCAGCATACTCTCGAGAAGATCCCCAACAACAGATACGAGCGCTGCAGGAAGAGCCAGCGCCAAAATGACTCCTACAGATGCGCCGCGAGACAAGGCATACGCGATGCTCAACACCGCTACGGCTAACACACCGCCTGCAACACCCTCCCAGGATTTACCAGGACTCACTTGCGGCGCGAGCTTGTGCCGGCCAAATCGGCGCCCGGAAAAATAAGCGCCTATGTCAGCCGCCGCCACCAGCAATACCACCGCTATAACCAACCACTGCCCATTTGCCAAGTTGCGCAAATGGATCAGGGCAATAAATCCCGGAATCAACACCAAGGCCCCAATCACCATTCGAATAATCTGGTGACGCCATAAAATCACGCTGCTGGGATACCCTTGCACAAACAAAAGCGCCACCGCCCACCAGACACAACTCAGTAACAGCAGCTGATCCAGGGTAATCAAATCCGATACACGCAAAAGCTCCAGCAAGCCTCCGCCCACACCAAGGATCACAAATGCATAGATGAGCCGAGCCTTGGTGGACGTAAGATGGCAGAGATTAGCCCACTCCCAAGCAGCTATAGCGGCGGCAACTGCGGCAAACGCGGCAAATGCCAACGGCGGGAAGAGAAAAAGCACACCGAGAAAAACTGCAGCCAGCACCAAAGCGGTGATCACTCGTTGCTTAAGCACTGAAAACGCCCTTACTGGATGCCAATTGATCCGCAGTACGGCCAAACCGGCGCTGGCGTTGATAGAAGTCGGCAATCGCGGCTTCCATGGCCGTCGCATCAAATTCCGGCCATAACAATGGGGTGAAATAAAGCTCTGCATAGGCGGCCTGCCACAGCAAAAAATTGCTGATGCGAAGCTCACCACCGGTGCGAATCAAAAGATCCAATGGCGGCAGACCGGTTGTGGACATGTTCTGATCAATGCGATCTGCATCAACATCATCAAGCGACAAGCGCCCTTCCATAACGTCCTGCGCCACACGACGAGCCGCCTGAGCCATATCCCACTGACCGCCGTAATCGGCAGCTATGACCAAGGTCGAATCACCTTGAGACGCTGTGCGTTCCGCCTCTTCGATCGCATTGCGCAAACTGGTGCTGAAACGATTGCGGTTGCCAATAACCCGCAACCGAACCCCTTCTTCCGCCAAGCGGCGCGCTTCGCGCTGAAGATAGCTAAGGAAAAGCCCCATCAAGGCCTCAACCTCCTTCGGCGGACGGCGCCAGTTTTCACTGCTAAAGGCGAATACGGTCAGCACTTCGATCTGATTCTTGCGACAGACCTCTAGCACATCGCGAATACGCTCAACTCCAACGCGATGTCCCATGATGCCCTGCTTGCCTTCTCGCTTGGCCCATCGATTATTGCCATCCATGATGATGGCCACATGCCGCAATGCCTCAGAACTCACCCATTAGCTCCCGTCGAATCCGTCAGATTTCCATCAGGTCTTTTTCTTTCGCTGCCAAAGCTGCATCAACTTCAGCAATGTACTTGTCCGTCAGTTTCTGAATTTCGTCTTGCGCCCTGCGCTCGTCATCCTCGCTGATCAACTTGTTTTTAACTTTGTCTTTCAGCAGGTTGTTAGCGTCGCGACGAACATTGCGAACGGAAACCCGTGCGTGCTCCGCCTCGGCGCGAGCTTGTTTGATAAAGCCCTTGCGCGTTTCCTCCGTCAGGGCGGGCATAGGTACGCGAATCAAATCCCCGGTTGTGGACGGATTCAAACCCAGGTCGGACTTCATGATGGCCTTTTCAATTTCCGGGACCATCTTTCTTTCCCAAGGGCTAATAGACAGCGTACGCGCATCCAAAACACTGATATTGGCAACTTGAGACAGCGGTGTATCGGATCCGTAGTACGACACCATTACCCCATCGAGAATGCTGGGGTGTGCACGACCAGTGCGGATTTTGTTGAAGTTCACGCCAAGAACTTCAACCGCTTTTTTCATTCTTTCTTGAGCATCTTTTTTAATGTCATTAATCATGCGATGTCCTCAATCAAAGTACCTTCATCACCCCCGACGACTATGTTCAGCAGGGCTCCCGGCTTATCCATACGGAATACTCTCACCGGCATTTTATGCTCTTGGCACAGGCAGATAGCCGTTAAGTCCATCACCCCGAGTTTCTCGGCCAAAACCTGGTCGTAGCTGAGGTGCGTATAACGGGTAGCTGTGGGATCTTTCATTGGATCGGCGCTGTAGACGCCATCGACCTTGGTGGCTTTCAGAACCAATTCTGCGTTGACTTCGATACCGCGAAGGCAAGCCGCAGAATCCGTTGTAAAGAAAGGATTGCCAGTTCCAGCTGAGAAGATGACCACTTCGCCGTTTTCCAGTAGACGAATGGCGCGGCGGCGGTCGTAATGCTCGACAATCCCACTCATCGGAATAGCGGACATAACGCTGGAAGAAATATTGGAGCGTTCCAGGGCGTCACGCATCGCCAGAGCATTCATAACGGTGGCCAGCATACCCATGTGGTCACCTGTCACACGATCGAGCCCTGCCTTATGCAGCGCGGCACCGCGAAACAGATTGCCGCCCCCGATCACCAAGCCGACTTGTACCCCTATGCCGACAAGCTGTCCGATTTCCAGAGACATTTTGTCCAGCACTTTGGGATCTATGCCAAATCCTTCATCACCCATCAGCTGCTCACCGCTGAGTTTGAGCAGAATCCGTTTATATTTGCGATCACGGGTGGTAGCCATAGACTCTTTCTCCGAAGCAAAAATTGGCGGCAGTTTAACAGCAAAAAGGCGGGAGAAGCGATCTCCTCCCGCCTTTAAATTATCCGGTCGAACCGAGAGGTTAAGCCTCGATCAACCCTTGGATGCCTGCACCTGCGCAGCCACTTCTGCAGCGAAATCGGTCTCTTCTTTTTCGATACCTTCGCCTACTTCGTAACGCACAAAGGATATAATTTGCGCACCGGCTTTTTTCGCCAACGCACCTACGGTGACTTCCGGATCTTTGACGAATGGCTGCTCGGTCAAGCTCGCTTCTTTCAGGAATTTGGAGATGCGGCCTTGCACCATTTTCTCGACGATTTCAGCTGGTTTGCCAGCCATGTCGGGCTGCGCCTTGATGATATCTTTCTCTTTCTCGACGATATCGGCAGGCATTTGGCTGGGATCAACCACTTGAGGGTTAACCGCGGCAACGTGCATAGCAATGTCGCGAGCCAGCTCAACAGAACCACCTTTCAATTCCACCAACACAGCGATGCGGTTGTTGGAGTGAACATAGGAGCCCACTACGCCATCAGCGGGAGAAACTGCAGCGATGCGACGCACGCTGATGTTTTCACCGATTTTTTGTACCAGAGCTTCACGAGCAGATTCCAGTTCGCCAGCCATTACAGCTGCCACATCAGATTGTTTGGAGCTGTAAGCTTTTTCCAAAACAGTGTTGGCAAAGCCGAGGAAGTTGTCGTCGCGTGCAACGAAGTCTGTTTCAGAGTTAACTTCGAGCAACAAGCCAAAGCTGCCATCGTCTGCAACACGAGCCAGAACCACACCTTCAGCTGCGGTACGACCAGCTTTTTTAGCCGCTTTCAAGCCGCTTGCTTTACGCAGATTTTCGATAGCCAGTTCGATGTCGCCGTTGGAGTCAACCAACGCCTTTTTGCATTCCATCATTCCGAGGCCAGTGCGCTCGCGCAGTTCTTTTACCAGAGAAGCGGTAATTGACATGATTTAGTCCTCTGTCGTCAGTATTCAAATGGGAGAGATACGTAAGAAAAAGGGGGTTCTCCCCCCTTTTCACAATATCCAGTCTGCGCCGTCAATTCGGCGTAAATCGTGAAACGCAGAAATTAGGCTTTAGCTGCTTCGTCCACTTCGACGAATTCGTCTTTGTTAGGAACTGAGCTGTGCTGAGCAGCGCCTTCGATGCAGGCATCTGCCAGTGCGGTCACATAGAGCTTGATCGCGCGGATAGCGTCATCGTTACCCGGAATGACATAGTCAACGCCAGCAGGATCGCTGTTGGTATCTACGATTGCGATAACTGGGATGCCGAGCTTGTTGGCTTCTTGAACGGCGATGCGCTCATGATCAACATCGATCACGAACAATGCATCAGGCAGACCGCCCATATCTTTGATACCGCCGATCGCTTGCTCCAACTTCTCCATAGCGCGGGTACGCATCAGAGCTTCTTTTTTGGTCAGCTTGTCGAAAGTACCGTCTTTGCTCTGAGTTTCCAGATCGCGGTAGCGACGGATAGAAGCGCGGATAGTTTTGTAGTTGGTCAACATACCACCCAGCCAGCGGTGGCTGACGTACGGCATACCAGCGCGTGTTGCTTGCTCAGCGATGGTCTTTTGGGCGGCGCGCTTGGTTCCGACGAACAGAATTTTCTTCTTCTGTGCGGACATTTGACGAACTAATTCGAGCGCTTTGTTGAACGCTGGAACAGTGTGCTCCAGGTTGATGATGTGGATTTTGTTGCGAGAACCGAAGATGTAGTTGCGCATCTTGGGGTTCCAGTAACGGGTTTGGTGACCAAAGTGGACACCGGCATTCAGCATATCGCGCATGCTAACTGTAGGCATGATGTATTCCTTCAATACATTGTTGGGTTAAGCCTCCACACATCCCACCATTCAACCCTACTCCTGAAGGAGCAAGGCACCCAGAACAGTGTGCCGATGTGTGTGCGACGTTGGTTTAGATTACCTGCCCGTAAGCAGGGCGCGCTTTATACCACAAACGACTGCCTGATTAAAGTCTGATTCACCTCTATACGTCCCACAAACGAGCCGATTCTCAGCAGACAACGCTTGTTGAACGACTCGCGCGGGGACTACCCAATGCGGAACAGTAGGTGGCGCGCCCACTATCGTTTAGAATGTACGGCTATCCTGAAACAAACCCTTTTGCAGTGATTCCTCATGGCCGTAACGATTAAAACTGAAGATGAAATCGCGAAGATGCGCATTGCGGGACGCAAAGCGGCAGAAGTCCTGGAGTATATCGAGCCCTATGTCGTTCCTGGCGTTTCCACCGAAGAATTGAACCGGCTGTGCCATGAGTACATAACCCAGGTGCAAAAAGCGATTCCCGCCCCGCTGAACTACAAAGGCTTTCCAAAATCCATTTGCACTTCCGTGAATCAAGTCGTCTGTCACGGTATCCCGTCCGAGAAAAAGATTCTGAAAAGTGGTGACATCATCAATATTGACATCACCGTCATAGATAACGGCTACCACGGCGATACCAGCAAGATGTTTCTGGTAGGGAAAGTTGCTCCCCATGCCGAGCGCTTGGTCCGCGTTACCCAGGAGTGCCTATATAAGGCTATTGAACTTGTTAAACCGGGCACTCATCTCGGCGATATTGGCCATGTCATCCAGAAGCATGCAGAGGCTCATTATTTCTCTATCGTGCGCGATTATTGCGGTCACGGCATAGGCTTGGGCTTTCACGAAGACCCACAAGTTCTGCACTACGGCACCCCCGGCACAGGTATGGAATTGGTGGAAGGCATGACCTTCACTATCGAACCCATGCTCAACGCTGGTAAAGCTGCGACCAAATTAAAAAGCGACGGTTGGACAGTTGAAACCCGCGACGGCCGCCTGTCGGCTCAATGGGAACACACTCTGGCGGTGACCGCTACGGGTGTGGAAGTTCTAACAGCGCGCAAAGAAGAACCATTTTGATGAACGTCCCTCCCGAGTCCTGGCCTGAGTATCCGTACCAGCCCATCTTTTTTAATCAGCGGCAATTTCGCGAGGATTTCGCCAAAAAGCCGGTTATCAAAGTTTTTAAAGACGCCATTAATGGCGTCAATGCCCATTTCGACCGCCGCTACGAGGAAGGTGAGGACATTCGTTTCCTCGTGGCCGAACGTGCGACCTTTATCGATCTGATCCTGCACTACGCCTGGCACAGATACGCCTGGGGCGATGATGTCTGCCTGATCGCCGTGGGCGGATACGGGCGGCGCGAATTGCACCCACATTCGGATATCGACCTGCTGGTATTGCTCGCCAACGACGCCGGCAATCGCTACCAGGAAGAGATCCAGAGTTTTATTACGCTTCTGTGGGATATAGGTTTGGAAATCGGCAGCAGCGTTCGCACTCTGGACGAATGTGTCGCCATCGCCAAACAAGACATCACAGTCGCTACCAATTTGATGGAAGCGCGACGCCTGGCGGGCAATGATCGTTTGCGCGACCAACTGCAAACCCTCACTGGGCCAGACTATATGTGGCCTCTCGGAGAATTTTATCGGGCGAAATTTGAAGAGCAGGTCCAGCGCCACAAAAAACACAATTTCACCGAGTGCAATCTCGAGCCCAACGTCAAAAATTCCCCCGGTGGCCTGCGCGATATTCAAACCATTCACTGGGTGGCCAAACGCTATTACGGCGTGCAAACCTTGCGGCAACTCGAAGGCCAAAGCTTCTTCACCGAACAGGAATTCGGCCTGCTGCGCAACGGCGAAGCCTTGCTGTGGCGTGTGCGTTACGGGCTGCACAAAATGGCGCGGCGCGCGGAAGAAAGGTTGCTCTTTGAATATCAGCGCGAATTAGCCAAACAATTTGGCTATAAAGACAATGAGCGCGGCCTCGCCGTCGAGCAATTCATGCATGAGTATTACCGCACCGTATTAGCGCTGCGGGAATTGAACGATATTCTGCTGCGCATTCTCGATGAGCGTATTCACGAAAAAGAAAATAAAGTCGCCGTCACCCCCAGTGAAACCGTACAACTGAGCGCGGATTTTCAATTGCGCGACCACTATATCGGCGTTACCCACAATCGAGTGTTCGACGAGCGCCCGGCTGCATTGATGGAAATCTTTGTGCGCATGTGCGAGGACTCGTCGATCAAAGGTGTGCAATCGCAAACCATCCGATTAATTCGCGAGAAGCGCGCACTTGTCGACGAAAAATTCCGCCAGGATCCGGAAATTCGCGCGCAATTTTTGCGTATGTTCAAAATCGAGAAAGGACTCGTTCCCCAGCTCAAGCGCATGAAACGCTACGGCATTCTCGGCCGCTATTTGCCGGCGTTTGGCAAAATCACCGGGCAAATGCAACACGACCTGTTCCACCGCTATACAGTGGACGCACACACTTTATTGGTGATGCAAAATATTCGGCGCTTCCGTAATGCGAGTGCTGAACAGGATTTTCCTCTCGCCGCCAATATCATTAAAAATCTTCCGCAACCCGAACTGCTTTACATAGCTGCACTGTTCCACGACATAGGCAAAGGCCGCGGTGGCGACCATTCGCAGCTCGGTGCGGAAGACGCGGAACTTTTCTGTCAGGAACACGGCCTCAACGCGCGCGAAACCCGCCTAGTGAGATGGTTGGTGGAAAAACACCTGTTGATGTCCTACGTCTCACAGAAAAAAGATATTTCCGATCCTGATGTCATCCATAAATTCGCCCAGCAAGTCGGCGACACCACGCATTTGGATTATCTGTATCTGCTCACCGTCGCCGATATGTGCGGCACCAACCCGGAAATTTGGAACAGCTGGCGCGCAAGCCTGATGCGCCAGCTGTACACCGAGACCAAACTCGCCCTGCGCCGCGGCTTGGAAAATCCTGTCGACTTGAAGGAAGTTGTCGAAGAAAACAGGAATAATGCTCTTGCAGCACTAGCGGAAAAAGGCGTTAGTGAAGCGGAAGCGCGGGCAATCTGGGCGGAAATGCGCGACGATTATTTTGTGCGCGAAGGTGTCAAGGATATCGTCTGGCAAACGGAAGCGATTTTGCGGCACAACAGCGAAGAACCGCTGATTTTGATTCGGGATTCGGAGCATCAACCCTGGCAGGGTGCAACGCAAATATTTGTGCGGGTCAAAGACGTAAACAATGTTTTTGTCGCTGCTTCAACAGCACTCGCGCAACTCGGCTTAAACATTCAGGATGCGCGAATTTACAGCTCCAAACGCGGCTATACCATCGATACCTTTTATGTGCTCGATGAAAATTATCAACCACTCGGCAATGATCCGGCGAAATTGGCGGTAGTGCATAAAGCCCTGGCCGATGAATTGAGTTTGGTCGACCAATACTCGGAAATTGTCCGCCGGCGCACTCCGCGCTTGTTAAAGCAGTTCGCCACACCAACGCGCACCAGTATCCACAATGCGCCCAATAGCAATGTGACTGCGCTGGAAGTCATCAGCCCCGACAGACCCGGACTTCTGGCGACCATCGGTCGCATTTTCATGGAATTCGGTGTACAGCTGCAGAACGCCAAAATTTCCACTTTGGGTGAACGAGTGGAAGACATCTTTTTTATTACAGACGCAAACAAAGAACCTCTCACAGACCCGGTTTTATGTGATCGCCTCCAGCAAACCATCTGCCGGGAACTCGATTTACAAGTGGAAAAAGATATCTGATGAACGAACATCTGGCGTTGTTGCAGCCCTATCCTTTCGAAAAACTCGCGGCGCTCAAAGCGGGCATTCAACCGCCAACGCATTTGCCGCATATTGCGCTTTCCATCGGCGAACCTAAACATGCGCCGCCGCCGTTTTTATTAAAAATCCTGGCGGAACAGTCGAGTGGTTTGTCGCAGTATCCCGCGACCAAAGGTTTGCCCGAGTTGCGCGAATCCATCGCCCAATGGGCGACACGCCGTTTTAATCTCAAGAGCGGCACTTTGACGGCAGAACATCATGTATTGCCAGTTGCGGGTACTCGCGAAGCTTTGTTTTCGTTTGCGCAAGCGTGCGTCGAAAAAAAGCCGAATGCAAAAGTGTTGATGCCAAATCCGTTCTATCAAATTTATGAAGGCGCGGCATTGCTGGCGGGTGCGCAACCCTATTTTCTCAACTGCACGGTCGACAATCGTTTTGCCCCGGATTTTTCCGCAGTCCCCGCCGAAGTCTGGCGCGACTGCCAGTTGTTGTATGTCTGCTCTCCCGGCAACCCGACAGGTGCCGTATTGGATCGGGAAACCTTCCGATATCTGATTGAATTGGCCGATAAGTACGATTTCATCATCGCCAGTGATGAATGTTATTCCGAGTTGTATTTCGACGAAGAAAATCCGCCGCTCGGTTTGTTGCAGGTGTGCGACGAAATTGGCCGCCACGATTTTCGCCGCTGCGTGGTTTTTCACAGTCTGTCAAAACGCTCCAACCTGCCTGGTTTACGCTCGGGATTTGTTGCGGGCGATGCGGAAATTTTGCGGCAATATCTTCTCTATCGAACCTATCACGGCTGCGCCCTGCCTGTGCCGACCCAACTCGCCAGCATAGCGGCGTGGCGGGATGAAGAACACGTGCGCGAAAACCGTGAGCTGTACCGCCGCAAATTCGCAGCTGTTTCCGAAATATTAAAAAATCATCTCGACCTCACCATGCCGGATGCAGGATTTTATTTCTGGGCACAGACGCCTTACAGCGACACCGAATTCACCCGTGATTTGTTCGCCCAGCAAAATGTGACCGTACTTCCTGGTCAATACCTCGCCCGTCCAACTGCGGATGGCAATCCCGGCGAAAATCGCATTCGCATGGCATTGGTTGCAACTCTGGAAGAGTGTTGTGAAGCGGCTGAGCGAATCAAACGATTTTTAGCCCATCCATAAAATGCGTGTTTGATATCAGTTCATGGCGAATTTGAACAAATCCCAGCGGGTCGCGGTAATTCTGGAAACATTGCAGAAACTTTACCCGAACCCGCCAATTCCACTCGATCACAAAGATCCTTACACCATGCTGGTGGCGGTGTTGTTATCGGCTCAATGTACCGACGAACGCGTCAATCGCGTCACACCCAAATTGTGGGAGCTGGCGGACACGCCCGCTGCCATGGCGAAAATGCCGGTGGAAAAAATTCAGGAAATTATTCGCCCCTGCGGCTTGTCACCACAAAAAGCGAAAGCCATTCAAAAGCTGTCGCAAATACTGACGGAAGAATATGCCGGTGAAGTTCCCCGAACATTCGAAGAGTTGGAAGCGCTTCCCGGTGTCGGCCATAAAACCGCTGGTGTGGTGCTGAGCCATTGTTTTGGCATACCAGCGTTTCCTGTCGATACCCATATTCATCGATTGGCGCAGCGCTGGGGCCTGACCTCCGGCAAAAGCGTCGAGCAGACCGAAAAAGATCTCAAACGATTATTTCCGCAGGAATATTGGGAAAAATTGCACTTGCAGATTATTTATTACGGGCGGGAATACTGCACCGCACGCGGCTGTGACGGCACGGTTTGTCCGATCTGTACCACTTGTTATCCGGATCGGAAAAAGCCGAAAGTCACGCGTAAAGCGTGAGGCGAAAAACTACTTAAAGCAAAATTAATGTACCTAGGCCAAGGAAGGCGACAAATCCCACCACATCGGTAAATGCCATCAAGATCATGGCACCTGACAACGCCGGATCCAATTTGAGTTTGTCGAGCAGCACCGGAATTAATACCCCGAAAGTTGCGGCGGTAAGAATATTGGTGACCACGGCGCAGGCGATAACAAATCCCAGCGTCGGACTGTGAAACCAGGTTCCAGCAATAGCACCGATCACTATGGCCCAGAGCAGGCCATTCAATGCCCCTACGCCCAACTCCTTAAACAACAGAGCTTTAAGGTTGGACGCAGAAATCTGCCCGAGGGCTAGACCGCGAATAATCAGTGTCAGGGTTTGATTACCGGATACACCTCCCATCGAGGCAACCACCGGCATCAGCACCGCCAAAGCAACCACTTGCTGCAGAGTGGCTTCGAACAAACCGATAAACCAGGACACCATAAAGGCAGTCATCAGGTTGACGCCGAGCCAGACCGCGCGCGTTTGTGCGCTGCGTTTCACCGGCGCAAACAAGTCCGCGTCTTCGCCGAGACCTGCCGACGCCATCAATTGGCCTTCTGCCTGTTCGCGCAATAAATCCATGGCCGTGCCCACATCCAAACGACCGAGCAGAACACCATCGTTATTAAGCACTGGCAATGCTGTATAACTGGAGCGTTCCACCTCTTCCGCCGCCTCGTACATGTCGTCAGCAGCTTGCAGATGCGGGTAATCCTCTTCGCGAATTTCCGAGACGTGTTGGTGCGGGTGAGCGGACAACAGACGGGTGATCTTGGTACAGCCCGTCCAGCGGCCAGTGCGGTCGACCAGATACAGCACCTCGGTGTAATCCGGCACTTCACGCCGCAACAGGCGCAATGCATCAGCGACGCGAGTATTTTGCGAAACCACCAGAATGTCGTGATTAAGCCAACGACCGACGGATTCGTCCGGATATTGCTGCGCCATTTCGAAGTATTTGCGCTGCTGCTCATCCATGCGGCTGAGCGCCATATCGACGACTGAATCCGGTACGGTTTCCGCCAGTTCGATCAAATCTTCCGATTCGATATCTTCGAATAAGGCGTGCAGTTCGGAGGGAGACAGCTGGCGCAGCAGCAGGAGGCGCGCTTCACCGCGCATGGCCACCAGAACGTCCAGCTGCTCGTCTTTGGGAATCAGTTGCCAGACCGCCAGACGCTGCTCGAACGGCAGCGACTCCAGCGCCAGGGCGACTTCTTCAGTTTCCAGGTTATGAAAAATTTCCGCCGCTAACGCACGTGCCTTGGTATTGGCGTCATCTTCTTCCAAATGAGCAGCCAATTCCGCGATAGCGCGCGCTGGATCGAGTTCTTCGTGCGGCGGTTGCATAGGAATCCTTATGCGTTAAATGAACACGTGATTGTGGTCGGACAAAAGCTCGATACGATACCCGTCCGGATCTTCCACAAATGCCAATATAGTTGTGCCGTGCTTCATTGGGCCTGGCTCGCGCACGATTTTTCCTCCGGCCGCACGAATTTTTTCGCAGGCGGCATAAACGTCATTGACCCCAATGGCGATATGGCCATAGCCGTTACCTAAATCATAGGATGGCGTATCCCAATTGTGGGTCAGCTCAATCACTGTATGGTTTGCCTCCTCGCCGTAACCGATAAAAGCGAGGGTAAATCGCCCTTCCGGATAATCCTGGCGACGCAAAAGCGTCATACCCAGCACGTCGCGATAAAACTCAATGGATCTGTCCAGGTTGCCCACTCGCAACATCGTATGTAACAAGCGCATGGTATGTACCTCAATTTTTAATGATGATGGTGATGCTGGTGTTCAGTCTGTTCGGCTGCTGACGAGTGATCGCCATGCGCGAGCAGGTGATACCAGGCCGATGTGACCATCCATGCCCCGAATAAGATGTAAGCGCAGGCCAAACCTGCACGCACCTGACCCTTGTTCAAAAAAGGTTTTATCTTGGCAGCGGCGACTCCACCCAAAATGAGCGCAGGTAAGGTGCCTAAACCAAACGCCAACATGACGAGTCCACCCGCGATAGCACTTTGTTGCGCCGCTGCATAACCCAGAGCAGCGTAGACCAAACCACAGGGTAACCAGCCCCACACAGCGCCAATGACCAGCGCCTTTGGAAACGAATCCAGCGGCATAAATCGATCGCCGACTGGCTTGATCCAACGCCACAGATACCGGCCGCCGCGCTCAAGCCAGAGAATGCCGCGCCACACTCCCGCGATATGCAAGCCCATGGCAATCAACAGAAGGCCCGCTAAAGTCCGCCCCCAGGGAAAACCGGTAGAGGGCACCTGACTGGCCAGGGCACCAGCTATAACACCGATCACGCTATAGCTGGCGACCCGGCCCAGGTTATAGCCGAGATTGAGCCGCCATTGCGCCGCGCGCGCATGCTCAGGAATCGCGAAAGTCAGGGCCGCGACGATTCCGCCGCACATCCCCAGACAATGACCAGCTCCCATCAACCCCAGTACCAACGCCGCCAGTAATGTCGGAATCAGTTCTGTCATTTTGAGTCACCGGGGGTATCGTCCCGCTTTTCCCCTTCGTCCTTTTTAGGCGGAGGTGGGCGATCCTCATCGTCAAACAGAATGCGCCGCCCCTCGGTATCGAGATCATCGTATTGGCCGGATTTGACGGCCCAGAACAACAGCCAAACTGCTGCAGCCACCAAAATCACTGCCAGGGGAATCAGAAGATAAAGACTGTCCACGACACCTCCAGCGCGAAAAGCGGGCATTGTAGGGGATTGAGGAAAGACTGAAAAAGCAAAAATAGTGGAAAAACAAAAATCCGTTTAGGTCTTGTTACGCCCTACTTTCAAAGAGTTGAGCACGACCACCAACGAGCTCGAAGACATGCCGATCGCGGCCAACCAGGGGGGAACTAAACCGGCTGCGGCGAGCGGCAGAGCACACAAATTGTAGACAATAGCCCAGGTGAGATTTTGTTTGATGGTTTTGCGCACCTCGCGGGCAAAACGCAAGGACGCGGGTATTTGCAGCAGGTCTTCACCCAACAAAATGCAGTCAGCCTTAGTCTGCGCCAAACGCGTTGCCGAACCCATGGCACAGGACACATCCGCACCGCTCAGCACCGGCAGATCGTTGATGCCGTCGCCGATCATCAAAACTTTTCCGCCTTTGCTTTGCAGGCCGCGCACGTATGCGAGCTTATCGCCCGGCAATAAACCACCTTGCCATTCATCAATACCCAGGTTCTGCGCCGCACGAGCCACGTTTTCCACGCGGTCGCCACTGAGCAGTACCGGTTTGCAGCCCAAACGGCGCAATTGCTCGATACATTGGCTGGCGGTCTCGCGCAAGCGATCTTCCAGACGAATCCAGGCGAGCGGTTTTTCGGCATCCGCAAGCAATAGCCACAAGCCTTCAGATGGATAGCTTAACGGCGCTTGGGGAGACGCATAACTCGGTGTTCCTAAACGATATTCGCGGCCAGCGATGACAGCTCCGACACCCGCTGCGGTTTGGCTTACCCGGCTTGTGACTGTGTGAGCGTGCTCAATCCCTGAGAACGCACGCGCGATAGGATGGCTGCTGCCCTCCTCTAAGGCCGCAGCCAGACTTAGCGCGGCAGATTCATCCATATCCGCCAAACAGCGGGTTTCCACAATGCGCAGAGCGCCGTCAGTGAGTGTGCCGGTTTTATCGAAGACGACGTAATCGACGCTGTTGAGATTCTCAAAGACTTGGCCCCCCGTCACCAATATGCCCCATTGGCGCAATCGCCCGACACCAACCGTCAAAACAGTCGGCGTCGCCAGACTGAGTGCGCAAGGGCATGACACGACCAACACCGACAAACTGACCCAAAAAGCCTTGGTTGGGTCGATAAAGTACCAAGCAACCCCCACCATAGTGGTAATGGTGAGAATAGAGCCAACGAAACGCGCAGCAATACGGTCGGCCAAGGTCACCTGCCGCGGGCGCTCCTGCTCAGCTTGCTGAACCAGATTTTCGATTGCCGCGAGCTGCGTATTTTTGCCCACTGCACTAACACCCACTCGCAAAGGTGTGCCGCCGTTATAGGTGCCGGCAAACACTGTGTCGCCCGGCGCTTTGGGGCGCGGAGTGGCTTCACCAGTTAACAGACTTTCATCCGCTTCACTATGGCCGTCGAGAATGGTTCCGTCACACGGAAATACCGCACCCGGCGATACTAGTATCTGCTCCCCCTGTTGCAGTTGTTTGTAAGGAACCGTTTCTACAGAGCCATCACTGAGAATCCGGTTAACCGTCATGGGCAGCAAATTGTGGTAATGCGCTGAGGCTTTAAAGTTGGCGTAGCGCGCGCGCTTTTCCAGATAGCGTCCGAGCAGGAGGAAAAACGCGAACATGGCAACGGAATCAAAATAGACTTCACCGCTGTGGGTGAAGGTGGCGTAAACACTCGCGCTGAACGCCAGGGTCAAGCCGAGAGAAATGGATACGTCGTTTACCAACCGCCCAACGCGCAGAGCGCGAAGAGCGCCACTGAAAAAAGGTTTTGCGCTGAAGAACATAATGGGCAGCGTCAGCAGCAGATTCACCCAGCGCAGCAATTGTTCCCACTGCGGCTCTATACCTTGCAACCCACCGGCGTGCAACGCCACCGCCACCATGCCCGCTTGCATCATGCCGATGCCAGCGACCGCCATACGCAATAAATAATCGCGCTGGTCCTTCTGCCACAACTCCTGCTCCGCCCTACCAACCAGAGGTTGTGGCTGAAAACCTATATTGGTCAGAGCAGCAAAAATTTCGCTGACTTTGGTTTTTTCCGGCTGAAGGCGAATTCGTGCGCGCTGGGTACTGGCGTTGACTTGAACTTGCATAACGCCCGCTAAAGACTGCAAATGTTTTTCGATCAGCCAGACGCAGGCTGCGCAGCTGATGCCGCTCACAAATATATTCGCGGTAATCGATCCGTCTGCATGATGTTCGACAAAATCCTCCTGCACCGCGAGAAGATCGTAAGCGTCGAAGCGCGTATCGATCATTTGAGGGCGGGGATTGAGTTGCTCACGATGGCGATAAAAATCCGCCAAACCTTGGCCGACTATTGCCTGGGCAACGGCCTGGCAACCGATGCAGCAAAAATACTGCTGTTGACCATTGATCTCCGCGCGGAAATTCGCGTCCGCAGGCAAGCCACAATGGAAACAAGAAACAGCAGCAACAGATCCAGACATTTAAAGATGGGCGCTGAAACGCGCACTATGGCCGCGATTGAAATCCAGTTCTGTAGTGACCCGCCAATTGTCGTCTTCCGTTGCACCGGAATTGCTGACAATTAAATACCAGCGCCCTTGAAACTTATGAGCAAGATCGGCACGGTACCGACCACCTGCGATGCGGCGCAACAACAAGGTTTCGTCCGCATCCGCATTGGCAGGATGAGAGAAAGTGAGAACCAACTGATCCGGTAATTCCTTCGCCTGAAGTTCGACAAAAACTTCAGCTGTGGTGAAATCAAAAGTGATATCACCCACCACTCCCTGAGTGATCGCAACTTGCTCTTCCGCAAAGCGCTTGTTGATCATGCGACCTTCCTTGTAATAGTCATCCTTGACTCGATCATCCGCCAAACGAAATGCCACAGAAACCATGGTCAAGCTGACGACCATAACCACCAGCAACGGCCCCAGGACCATCCAAAACCAGGGTTCTTTGTAGGCGGGCTTTTTGGCTTCGAGGTTCATTTAACGTCGGGTCCCATAAAAACGGTGGTTTCGGAGGCGTGAATGGACTCATTATCCTGAGCACGCACAATAAAACGCAGCTTGTTTTTCTCGCCTTTCAGTTGATCGCGCGGAACAGAAACACGCACTGGCAAAGTAAAGACTTCCCCTGCTTCCACAGTTTTCGGGTGGTAGTTTCTCAACTCAAACGGATAATCGCCTTCCACTTCTATGTCATAAACATGGTCGTGCGAATCCATATTGTTGATTTTCACCGTATACACGTTCTGGATCTCGTTGCCCATTACGCGATACAAACGCGCACCACGATCGCGAATCACATCAACGCCGATGGGACTGCGAGTAGCGATGACATAAGCAAACGCACCGATCATCGCCAGAACTGCAAAGCAGTAACCAAATAAGCGCGGGCGGAAAAATCGCGTTTTACCAGTCTGCAATTCATCTTCAGAAGTAAAACGGATCAAGCCTCGAGGATAAGACATCTTATCCATAACGGTGTTGCACGCATCGACACATAATCCGCAGTTAATGCATTCGTATTGCAAACCATCGCGAATATCGATATTCACCGGGCAAACCTGCACGCACCAGGAACAATCGATGCAATCACCCAAGCCGCTTTTCTTATAGTCATCCCCTGGACGACGCGGACCGCGTTTTTCACCGCGCTTCGGATCGTAATACACGGCCAAAGTATCGCGGTCATACATAACCGCCTGAAAACGCGCGTAAGGACACATGTATTTACACACTTGCTCACGCATCCAACCGGCGTTGAGATACGTCATGCCGGTAAAAAACAACGTCCAGAACGCGGCAACTGGATGGATATCGAAATAAACCAAACCACTCTCCGCACGGTGCGGGATAAATCCGAGCAACAATTCACGGATTGGCGTGAAATAACCGATAAACGTGGCTCCAGTAATAAACGCAATCACCACCCACAAAAAATGTTTGCTGGATTTGCGCAGTACTTTTTCCAGATTCCACGGCTGTTTATCCAGTTTGATGCGTTTGTTGCGATCGCCTTCGCACAAATGCTCAACAGAAATAAACATCAACGTCCAAACTGTTTGTGGACAGGTAAAACCGCACCACACGCGGCCGAGCAATACCGTGACGGTAAACAAGGTAAACGCGGAAATAATCAGCGCCCAGGCCAGCAGCATGAAGTCTTGCGGCCAAAACGTCAGCGTGAGTATGTGAAATTTACGGGCGGCAAGATCAAATAAAACAGCCGGACGACCATCAATGGTGAACCACGGCAATAACAAAAAACCGAGAATTAACGGAAGTCCCGTGTAACGTCTGATTTTTTGATAAAAGCCGGAAACTTTTCGGGTGTAGATTTTGGATTCAGATTCGTAAAGGTTGACGTAGCGAATAGCGTCTCCCTTTTTATCAGGCGCGTGGCCCGATTTGGGGTCTTCGGACACTTCACAAGCCCTCGGAATGGCGGCACTACCTAGGTACTACTAAACAGTGCCGCGGGGATTTTTAATTCTCCAGCGATAAGCTGTAAACGTAAGCGGCTAACAGATGGATTTTTTCTTCCTGCAACATATCTTTCTGCGCAGGCATCACATTCGCTCGGCCATTGCGGACGGAATAAGCAATACCTTCACGACTGCCGTCGTACAGCCAAATATTGTCTGCCAAATTAGGAGCACCGAGCGCTTGGTTACCGGTTCCGTCAACACCATGGCATGCAATGCAATTCTGTTGAAAAACCGCAGAACCTTTTGCCGCGAGATCCTTGTCGTGTTCCTGATTGGAAAGAGACAACACATATTCGCTCACAGCCAATACATTGGGTTCACCGATAATGGGGCCCCAAGCTGGCATACTGCCCGCACGTCCGTGAGTGATGGTTTCTTTGATTTTGTCTGCGCTGCCGCCATACAACCAATCCTTATCGGTCAAGTTGGGGAAGCCGTAGTTACCACCGCCGTCAGCGCCATGACATACCGCGCAGTTGTTAGCAAACAGGCGCACTGCCATTTTCATGGCCGCGTTGTCCTGAGCTAATTCTTCGATCGGAGTCTGCAAAAAAGCGCTGTAAATTTCACTGTGGACATCACGTGCTTTGTCTTGCTCACGCTCCAACTGGTTCAGGGAAGTCCAACCAGTTACCCCTGGAAAACTACCCAAACCAGGATAGATAACCAAATAAACCGCAGTGAATACCAAGGTTCCGACAAACAATTGAAACCACCACTTGGGCAGTGGATTGTCATATTCTTCAATGCCATCGTAGACGTGGCCGGTAGTGCGATTTTCTGGTTCTTCGTCATCTTTGATGGCGACTTTGCGATTGGCGAACAATACCCAGGTCACCAAAGCAATGCACGCCAGGGTCAAGCCAATAATCCAGATGTTCCAAAAAATACTCATAATTTGTCCCGCTCTTGCTCGGATGAGGTGGTTTTTTGCGCGTCTTTTTTCTCGTTTTCGTCAGCAAACGGCAGATTTGCCGCCTCATCGAAACGCTTGCGCCGTTTGGGCGAAAAAGCCCACCAACACACCCCGATAAACGCCAATAAAACCAGTATCGGAGAGATACTGCGTAACGTATTGATGTCCATGGCTCACCGCTTGTAGGTCAAGAGTGTTCCCAACTGTTGCAAGTAAGCGACCAGGGCGTCCATCTCTGTCACTCCGCGAACTGCGTCCGCGGCGCCCGCTATATCTTCGTCCGTATAAGGCACACCCACTGAACGCAATGCTTTCATTTTGTCAGCGGTGTATTTACCGGTCAGGACGCGGTCATACAGCCAAGGGAAAGCTGGCATGTTGGACTGTGGTACCACGTTGCGGGGGTTATACAAATGCGCTTTGTGCCACTCGTCGCTGTAGCGCTGCCCCACGCGCGCCAGATCAGGTCCCGTACGTTTTGAGCCCCACAGGAACGGGTGCTCATAAACCGATTCACCAGCAACAGAATAATGGCCGTAACGCTCTACTTCCGCGCGCAGCGGCCGCACCATTTGGGTGTGGCACACGTGGCAACCTTCTCGAATATAAATATCGCGGCCTTCCAACTGCACTGCGCTAAGCGGCTTCAGCCCTTCAACAGGCTCGGTCGTATCCTTGAGGAAAAATTGCGGAACAATTTCCACAAGTGCGCCGAAGCTGATGGCGACTATGATCAACACGATCATTAAGCCGATGTTTTTTTCCACTATGTCATGGTGTTTCATGGTGACTTCTTCCTCACGCCAATTGCGGTTGTGCAGCTTTTTCCGGTTCTATCGCATTTTTTGAATTAACCGTGCGATAGGCGTTGTAGGCCATCAAAAGCATGCCGGAGAGGAAAAACGCTCCACCAAGGAAGCGGACAAAATAACCTGGATAACTGGCTTCAACCGATTCCACAAAGCTGTAAGTGAGAGTGCCATCGGTATTGAACGCACGCCACATCAAGCCTTGAGTAATGCCATTGACCCACATAGAGGCGATATACAACACGGTACCTACAGTAGCCAACCAGAAGTGCGCATTGATCAGACGTACGCTCCACATGGCTTTTTGACCAGTCAGCACAGGCAGCAAGTGATAGATAGAGCCAATGGAAATCATCGCCACCCATCCCAGCGCACCGGCGTGTACGTGGCCGATGGTCCAGTCGGTGTTGTGAGAAAGCGCGTTAACAGTCTTGATCGACATCATCGGGCCTTCAAAGGTGGACATACCGTAGAAGGACAGAGAAACCACTAGGAAGCGCAGCGTCGGGTCAGTGCGGAGTTTGTGCCACGCACCGGACAGGGTCATCATACCGTTGATCATGCCACCCCAAGACGGAGCCAGCAGAATCAAGGACATCACCATACCGAGGCTCTGAGCCCAATCTGGCAAGGCGGAGTAATGCAGGTGGTGAGCACCCGCCCAAACGTAAACGGAAATCAACGCCCAGAAGTGAACGATTGACAATTGATAGGAATAAACAGGGCGACCAGCTTGCTTGGGAACGAAGTAATACATCATGCCAAGGAAGCCCGCAGTCAAGAAAAAGCCCACCGCGTTATGGCCGTACCACCACTGGATCATGGCATCAGCAGCGCCAGCGTAAGCGGAATAGGATTTCAACCAATGCACAGGCACTGCAGCGCTGTTCACTATATGCAGTACTGCAACAGTGATGATAAATGCGCCGAAGAACCAGTTAGCCACATAAATATGCTGAGTGCGACGCTTCACGATGGTGCCAAAAAACACGATCGCATAAGCCACCCACACCAGAGTGATCAGAATATCAATAGGCCATTCCAGTTCTGCGTACTCTTTAGAGGTAGTAAATCCCATTGGCAGAGTAATAGCAGCAGCAACAATAACCGCCTGCCAACCCCAGAACGTAAACGGAACTAAAAAGCCTCCGAAAAGAGGCGCTTGGCACGTGCGTTGAACGACAAAATAAGAAGTCGCGAACAAAGCGCAGCCACCAAAAGCAAAAATCACCGCATTGGTATGCAGAGGACGCAAGCGTCCAAAATGGCTAAAGGGTTGCCAAAAATCGTTTAAATCCGGCCACATTAATTGCGCTGCGAGCAGCACACCTACCGCCATGCCAACAACGCCCCACACGATGGTCATGATGGAGAACTGACGCACCACGTGATAGTTGTAGGCAGGCGCAGGAAGGGCGGATGCCGCCGTGTCGTTACTCATATCAACTTCCAAAAGGTTGGTTAAAGAAAAACCGGAGCACTCACAGAACTGTTCCTTTCTGCGGTCTTGAGCTGTATTTACGCGGTATGAAAGATTTTCGATGCTGTTAAAAGCAGTATAGATAGGATCCCATTCTAGGATTTGACGAGCGTCAAACCCTTTGGAAATAACCGCCTGCTGGTACTCCGCCCTGTTGCATAACGTCCACTACAAAAAACGTTTACAAATACAGCTCCCAATACTATAGCCTGAATTTTCAGAAAAGTCTGAAAAAACTGAACAACCAGAAATTCCAGAATCAATAGAAGTTAAAGCGCAGTCCTACAGCGAAGCTTTCATTGCTGTCGTCACTGGTGGCCACTTCCGCATTGAGGCTAAATGCGCGCGAGAACCAGAGGTTCATACCAACGCCGTAAATAGTTTCTCGAATTTCATCAATGGATTCATAAGTGATGAAAGCGCGCGCTTCAAAACCTGGCGAAACGAAACCGCGCGCACCTATAGTGCCGCCAAAACCTGCATCAGAATCCGGGCCATAATCGCGATTAATCATGGTCGCCATACCGTAAAGGCTCGATTGACGACCGATATCCGCACGCACACCGAGAGAAAGTGCTGTTGACGTAGAGCCGCACCAACTGCTGCTCGTCAAATCAGTGTGACTTCCGTGGAAATAAATCAGCTCATTGAGAGTGAAACTCGCCTCTAAAAATAGACCATCCTGCTCACAATCCAAGTCAAGATGTTGTCGTGCATAACCTGCACCTATGTAATTGTAGTTGGGGCGAGCGGCGAGCGCGGGGGCGATAGTCGTAGCAACCAAAAGAATGGCGGCAAAAATTCGTACGAGCATGATGGTCCTCAAAATAATATTGGGGTCACCGCTCTTACTGGCGGCTCCATTCATTAACAAAGGCCGAGCTGCGCTCGGCCCCGATTAACAAGCTAATGAGCAATGATTAAATCAGCTTGCGTCCTTTTTGTGCTGCGATGCGCATGCGCAGAGCGTTCAGCTTGATAAAGCCTTCCGCATCTTTCTGGTTGTATGCACCTGCGTCGTCTTCGAAAGTTGCGATTTTTTCATCGAACAAACTGTCCGCAGAGCGGCGGCCGACAACCGTTACGCTGCCTTTATACAATTTCACTCGAACATCGCCATTCACAAACACTTGAGATTCGTCGATGGCTTTTTGCAGCATCAAACGCTCAGGTGACCACCAGTAGCCGTTGTAAACCATGGAGGCGTAACGCGAAATGAAGGAATCTTTCAGATGCGCGACTTCGCGATCCAAAGTAATGGATTCAATGGCGCGGTGCGCTTTCAGCATGATGGTGCCGCCAGGAGTTTCGTAGCAGCCGCGAGATTTCATGCCGACGTAGCGGTTTTCCACCAAATCCAAGCGGCCAATACCGTGTGCGCCACCGAGTTTATTAAGGGTTGCCAAAACCGTTGCAGGAGACATTTGCTGCCCGTTGATCGCAACAATGTCACCGCCTTTATAGGTCAGTTCAAGATATTCTGGTTTGTCGGGCGCGGCCTCGGGTGACACAGTCCAGCGCCACATATCCTCTTCGGCCTCGGCCCAAGGATTTTCCAACATGCCACCTTCGTAAGAGATGTGCAGCAGGTTGGCATCCATGGAGTATGGAGATTTCTTTTTGTTTTTCGCGAAATCGACCGGGATGTTATGAGCTTCGCAATAAGCCATCAGCTTTTCACGTGAAGTCAGATCCCACTCGCGCCAAGGCGCGATGACTTTAATGCCGGGCTTGAGGGCGTAAGCACCGATTTCGAAACGAACCTGGTCGTTACCTTTTCCAGTAGCGCCGTGAGAGATAGCGTCCGCACCAGTGATATTGGCGATCTCGACCAAACGTTTGGCAATCAATGGGCGCGCGATGGAAGTGCCCAGCAAATATTCGCCTTCGTAAATAGTATTGGCGCGGAACATGGGGAACACGAAATCCCGCACGAATTCTTCGCGCAGGTCTTCGATATAAATTTCTTTAACGCCCAGCGCTTGTGCCTTGGCGCGCGCTGGCTCCAATTCCTCGCCCTGACCGATATCTGCTGTAAAGGTCACCACTTCGCATTTGTAGGTGTCTTGCAACCAACGCACGATCACCGAAGTGTCCAGACCACCGGAATAAGCCAATACGACTTTTTTAACGGAAGACATGATGCTCTCCAACATTTATGAGCGGGGGGAATGGGGAGTGGCGGATTTGCCTGGGCGCGCATTGTAGCGCCATAGTCGACGAATTAACAGTAATCAGCGGCATGCTGGGTCATACTTTAAATCCGGGTAAAAATTAATCAGAGAACCATTTGCACAGCGCGCCATCCAAGTGACCATGTCGAACCGCAGCCTTCATTTTATTCCCCTACCGCCGACCAGGAGCAGAAGCGTGCTGGCGCTGCTGCTATTACTACTGCTTGGCTTGGCGGGAGGCGCTCTGGCAGACGAAGATCGTTCCAACTATGGGACGACGCACTACCCTATCTGGTCCGAACTCAGCTACTTCGAGCGCGCCACCCTGGGCGATCTCCACCTCGCCGGCCGCGACGATCCGGACGCCCTGCTCGCCCTCTATCTCGTCGCCTCCGGGGTGCGGGATTTTGCCGACTACGAATCCGTCAAAACCCGTATCGCTCAATTCCGCAAACAGATCGACAAACTGATCGTCGAGCGCAAAAACGACTGGCTGATCGGACAGCTGCTCAATATCGAGATGCACAACACTTTCTTTCTCAAGGAGAGCCGGGGCGGCGCTCCCAACGGCTATTCGACGGATCAATCACGGCTCATGGGGATCTTTGAAACCGGCGAGTTCAACTGCATCAGCGCCAGCCTGCTGTACGCGATCTTGGCGCGTCACTACAACCTGCGGGTTCAGGGCGTTCTACTCCCCTCGCACGCATTCATTCAATTGGACCTGCGCGACGGCCGCAAAATTGATGTGGAGACCACCAGCCCCAACGGCTATGACCAGCTGCACGACGAAGCCTTTTACGAACGCAACAACAACGACTGGTTTACCAGCCGCAGCCTGCGGCCGGCGACCTACCAGGATTATCTAAAGAGGGAACGAATCAGCGCCACGCATCTCGCCGCCCGTAATATGCTCAATCAGCACACCATTTCCAGCCGAATGGACGAGAAAGATAGCTTACGCCTAGCCGAAATCAGCGCTTTTATAGATCCGTCCAATCCAATGGCTCAGGAAAAGCGCCTCTATTTCTACAATCGTGAAATCCACGCACTCGCAATACAACAGGATTGGAAAACTCTGAAACGCCTTTTTGACGTCACTTATGCAACGGTGATGCAGGACAGCCAGCGCCATTTAACAGTGACCGGACTGCAGAACTCACTGAAGATGTATATGTCAGGCGCCATGCTCACTTACGCGCAACTGGGCGATACGGAGCAAACCCTGGCGATCATGGGTGACCTTTTGAGCCGAGGACTGGCAGCGGGGCAGGAAAGAGCAGCGCTAGAACAGAGAGTCATCAATGCAGTGAGCGTTTTGATGACCAAGCTAGCGGAGCTGAAACGCTTCGACGACGGCCTGCTTGTGCTGTCACTTACCGAAGGACATCTCAGCGATCCCCGCGCTTGGCCGGACATGGTGAACTGGTTTTACCTGCGCTGGGCGGAATATCAGTGGGAAGAAAAAAACTGGCAGGAAGTCGTCACTATTTTGGCTGATTATCTAAACCAGCCCAGCGAAGCCGTTAAAGACCCCAAACACCCGCGCGAAATCATCGGCTCGGCCTATAACAATTGGGTGCTTGAACTGGTGGAAGCGCGCGATCTGGCTCAGGCCGAATCCATTACCGCCGATTGCCAGCAGCGTTTTTCGGGAGACGTCTGCTCCCGGGCACAAAAAGTGTTGGATCAAGGTAGAAAACAGCAGAAATCGAGTCTGCGCTCCAGCTGACCTCAATCTTCCAAAGTAACCCTCTCCAAGCGAATCGTCACACGGCGGTTTTTAGCGCGCCCGGCCGGTGTTTCATTAGACGCAATCGGATAGCGCTCACCGTGCCAGCGACTGGTGATCGCCTCCTTGGGAACACCTTTTTTGATCAGATAATTGGTTACCTGCTCTGCCCGCTTCTGCGCCACCGCCAAGTTAACCTCGCGAGTGCCGACACTGTCGGTGTGCCCATCAATAAAAAACTCGCGCACACTCGGGTCTGCTTTGACGTAGGCCACTATATTGTCCAGTTTGCGCCGCTCCGCCAGCTGAAGTTCCTCTACTTGACCGCTGGCGTAATAGATGGATGTGCGTCGGATTTGATCGAAGTTGACGGGCAATAGCCCTGCTAGACAGGTGAGATAACTGTCATAGGCCGCGCGGAAACCAACAGTCGTTATTGCCAGCTGTAATGGGTCTTCACTGCCATACCAGGGATCATATGCAATAACCAATTCCTGACCGCTGTATAACTCGGAAAGCATTCGCTCAGTGGTTGCCGAGGGCAACTGCACCGCCCGCTTTTCCCGGACCATCGGGATCTGACCGATCTCAACCTGCCGTCGAACCTCTGCCCAGATGGGCGAACGGGCAAGCAAGGTCGCCTTCCCTTCTTTCAATCGGCCGGTATCGCCTTCGAGATAGAACTCAGATGTCTCCCCGGCGCGAGTATGAAATACCGCATTCCCGTAGGATGGCACAGTGTGCGTTAAGCGGCACTCGAACACCGAGGCGTTCGAGGTCCAGGACCCATTTTCCAAAAAGCTGCTGTAAACCGTCGCGGAACTGCTGAAACTCCACAAGCTCAACAACACAATGACTCTGGCAAAGCCCATAGATACCCGCCAACCCGAAATGCCAATAAATAAGATGCAACCGGCGAAGACCCGGTGCCGCTTGTTGTTTATCGGCTAGAGCCGCCTGTGCTTTAGCGGTCATTTCCGGTAGCATGTCGGCCCGTAGCGCCTTAGCGCCGGCCCAACGACTTCTGACAGAATTGCATGACCCAAACTCTCACCATTACCGCTCCTGACGACTGGCATATCCACTTGCGCGACGGCGAAGCCCTCGCCCACACCGTGAAAGACGCCGCGCGCCAATTCCAGCGCGCCATTGTGATGCCGAACTTGGTTCCTCCCGTGCTCAACGCCGAGCAGGCGCTCGCGTATAAGCAGCGTATTCAACAACATGTTCCCGTTGGCTTGTCATTTGAGCCATTGATGGTGCTCTATCTGACCGATCGCACGACACCTGCCGATATTGCCGCAGCAAAACAGGCTGGCGTGGTGGCCTGCAAGCTCTACCCGGCTGGGGCGACCACCAATTCCGACTCCGGAGTCACCAGCATCGAAAAAATCCTGCCGACGCTGGAAGCCATGGCCGAGCACGGGATTTTGCTGCTGGTTCACGGTGAAGTAACGGATGCACAAATCGATATCTTCGATCGCGAAAAAGTGTTTATCGAGCACATACTGGCACCGCTTATTCAGAGAGTGTCCAATCTGAGAATCGTGCTAGAACACATCACCACTGCCGATGCAGCGCAATTTGTTAAAAGCACGGCGAGCAATCTGGCTGCGACCATCACGGCCCATCACCTGCTGTTCAACCGCAACCATATGTTGGTGGGAGGCGTCAGACCGCATTTCTACTGCCTGCCTATCCTCAAGCGCAGCACGCACCAGCAAGCTTTGATCGAAGCGGCTATCAGCGGTGACCCGCGCTTTTTCCTCGGCACGGATTCCGCGCCGCACGCACGCAGCAAGAAAGAAGCGGCTTGCGGTTGTGCTGGGTCCTATACGGCTTATGCCGCACTGGAACTCTATGCAGAAGCTTTTGAACAGGCTGGAGCACTGGATCGACTCGAAGCCTTCGCCAGCTTTTACGGCCCGGATTATTACAACTTGCCGCGCAACCAAGCCAAAGTGACGTTGCGCAAAGAGGAATGGCGTGCCCCCGAATCGCTGCCTTTTGGCGCTGACACCCTGATTCCACTGCGCGCAGGCGACACTCTGCGCTGGCGCTTGGAAATTCCCACTGTTTGATGACTAAGGATTGCTGTGACTTTTATTGATAAAGGCACTCCTGACAAAGGCGCGCCAACCCCATTCAGCGAGCGCTTCCGTGGATTCATGCCGGTCATCATCGACGTGGAAACAGGCGGCTTCAATCCTCGCACCGATGCACTTTTGGAAATTGCCGCCGTTACGCTGGATATGGATGAAAACGGGGATCTTGTAATCGATTCAACCTATTCGTTCCATCTCGATCCGTTCGAAGGCGCAAATATCGAACAGTCGGCGCTGGATTTCACCGGCATTGATCTCAATAGCGAAAGTCGCATTGCGGTGCCCGAGAGCTTGGCGCTCGCAGATATTTTTCAGGCCATTCGCCGCAAAGTGAAACAGTATGAATGTACGCGCGCGATCATGGTGGCGCATAACGCGCACTTCGATCTCAGTTTCGTCAACGCCGCCTCAGAGCGCTGCGATATTAAACGCAACCCTTTCCATCCCTTCTCCTGTTTCGACACTGCCACTTTGGCAGGGCTTGCTTACGGACATACAGTGCTGGCCCGTGCCTGTCAGTTGGCGAACATCGAATTTTCCAACCGCGAAGCCCATAGCGCCGCATACGATGCCCAAAAGACTGCAGAACTTTTCTGCCGCATAGTCAACCGCTGGAAACATATGGGAGGCTGGCCGCTGCCGCAGGCAAGTGAGCCAGAAGAGTCAGACACGCTGTAGTGCAGGAATCTTGTTATTCCTGCAATAGCGCTTGCATATCGGGCAGCATGGCTTTTGCCCAAATTTCATAGCCTTTTTTGGTGGGATGGAGATAGTCGCCCATAACCTCGGCCGAAATACTGCCATCCTGCTGCAAGAAGAGGCCGCCATAATCCTTAAAGATAATCCGCCGCCCATCCGCTACTGCAGCAAGTCGCCGATTTAATTCCTTAACTTCTTGCCGACGGGGAGAGTCAGCAGATTCTTCAAAGGGAAACACACCATTTAACAAAATTTTGGAAGCCGGCCACGCTAGGCGCAATTGCTGAACAACGCGCGCCACTCCTTCCGCCACCTGAATGGGCGTTTCGTTTAAATGGCCAAAATTATTGACCCCGAGCAGCAAAATAATCAGCTTGGGTTTGATATTGCCAATCGCCCCATGTTGCAAACGCCATAACACGTTACCTGTATGATCACCGCCGATACCAAAATTGGCGGACTTCAAAGGCGCAAAATGCTGTTGCCAAAGAGCAGGATCCCAACCTGCAGTAATCGAATCGCCAATAAATAACACGTCAACATTATCGTGTTCTGCCACTAAAACATCTTCTGCATGCATGCGATCCCACATAGCGACCGACATCCACGGAAAATCGGTTGTTCGCTTGGCGGGCAGACTACCTACCGGCACCTCGGGAACCGCAGCAACCGCATACGAAACCGATAACGCGAAAAATACAGAAACACAGAATCGAAAGAAACGGAGCGACATGAAGCGACCTTTGCAAATGGAAGATGCCTGTGCAAATGAAGATGCCTGCGTGATGACAGCAGTACGCGGGCGTCCACTAACGAAACCCGGCTCACCTTACACCATCAACCAATAGGTTGCATCTACAACACAATAACGGCACTTGCCTGCGCAAATAGCCCAAACAAAAACGGCCGGAAAACCGGCCGTTTTTTTGTAATCGCGCGCAAGTGCTGATTACAGTTTGGAAGCGTTCTCTTTCAGATAAGCAGCAACACCTTCTGGAGATGCAGTCATACCCTTGTCGCCTTCTTTCCAACCAGCTGGGCAAACTTCGCCGTGTTCTTGGTGGAATTTCAGAGCGTCGACCATACGCAACATTTCATCAACGTTACGGCCGAGAGGCAGATCGTTTACAACTTGGTGACGAACTACACCTTCTTCGTCGATCAGGAATGAACCGCGGAAAGCTACGCCGCCAGCAGATTCAACGTCGTAAGCCTTGGCGATGGCGTGAGTGATGTCTGCAACCAGAGGGTATTTAACAGCGCCGATACCACCTTGGTCGATTGGAGTGTTGCGCCACGCGTTGTGAGTGAAGTGAGAGTCGATAGAAACACCGATTACCTCAACGCCACGCTTCTTGAACTCGTCATAGCGGTGGTCGAAAGCCAGCAGCTCAGATGGGCACACGAAGGTGAAGTCCAGTGGGTAGAAGAACACAACCGCTTTTTTGCCTTTGGTTGCTTTGCTGAAGCTGAAATCGTCAACGATTTCGCCATTGCCCAAAACAGCCGGAGCGGTGAAATCGGGAGCGGGTTTGCCAACTAGAACGCCCATAAATGATCTCCTAATAGATTTAGTGGTATGGAGTGAATGAACAACCAGTATTGCGGCGCCTTTTCTTATTTCAACCCCTGAAACCCCTGCGCAGCGGAATCTCGCGTTGAAATGGTTTCGGGATATCCATGAACAAGGCATGTCGATTGACGACGGGATACTACACTGCCCGCCCTAAGTCTCCGATTGTTTTTTTATATCAGCCTCATTGGTGTTTTAAATTCACCTCCACTCTGATCACAAAATGAACGGAAATGGCTCACCAGCCAAGTGAGACCCAACTTCCAGAATATGAATATCTAATTGACAACCATTCTCATTCCCACTAACTTTAATTCATTGCAAATACGGTGGTTATTTATGTACGTATGTCTTTGTAAAGGGGTCACTGACAGCCAAATCCGCACAGCGGCAGAAAATGGTGCTTCAGTACGTGAAATCCGCGATCAATTAGGCGTTATGACCGAATGTGGCAAATGCGCCTGCCTCACCAAAGACATTGTTCGCTCCTGCCAAGAATCACCATCTGCTGGGGTATTTTGGGTAATGGCGTAAGCTGTAAAGCTTATCCCCTTCCCTCCTTCAGCAAAATAAGGCTGTTATAGGCAGCGTTTGACAGCATCTGCGTTCGTCGCCAAACTTCCCCGTTACGCCCAAAGACACGGGGATCCGATTATGAAAGGCGACGCCAAAGTCATAGAACACCTCAACAAAATCCTCGCCAACGAATTGATTGCCATTAACCAGTATTTTTTGCATGCGCGCATGTACAAAAACTGGGGACTCAAAGAGCTGGCAGATCACGAGTACCACGAGTCCATCGATGAGATGAAGCACGCCGACAAGCTGGTGGAGCGTATTTTGTTTTTGGATGGCATCCCCAACTTGCAAAACCTCGGCAAGCTGTTGATCGGGGAAAACGTCAAAGAAATGTTGCAGTGCGACCTGACGCTTGAACTAAAAGCGATTCCAGACCTGCGCGAAGCCATCGCCTATTGTGAATCGGTCAGAGATTACGGCTCGCGCGAAATCCTGGAGAGCATCCTCACCTCCGAGGAAGAGCATGTGGACTGGTTGGAAACCCAGTTGAGCTTGATCGACAAGGTTACTCTGGAAAATTATCTCCAGTCGAAAATGGGCAGCTCCTGATCCCACTCTACCAGCCGTTGGCTCAGGCCAACGGCAACACCACCTCAAATACCACCTTCTGCTCTTCTGCAAGATTGAACGCGCGGACTTTGCCTTTGTGAAAGCGGACAATCATCTTAACCACGTGCAGGCCCAATCCCAGATGTTGACCGTCTCCGGCCCGGGATGAGGTCAGCGAATCGAAAATCCGGTCCTGCAGTGATTCCGGCAAGGGAGGTCCGGTGTTGATTACTCGCAAACATAGTTCGTTGGAGTGGCGGCTCAGGTGCAGCTCAATAAGGCCGTGATCCCCCGTAAAGTCCGCCGCGTTTTCAACCAGTTTGTCGCATAACTGCGCGATCAACTCCGGGGCCACACGGATGCGCATAGGTCTCTCACCCACAACGACATATGAAATGTTGCGGGGTGCATAAACACTGCTATAGCTGGCGGCGAGATGCTCTAGCAATTCCGCCAGATCCACTTCTTCAAATTCACTATGCTGAAGGGTTTGTTCAAGGCGCGCCGCGGCGCTCATGGCATTGAGCAATTTGGACAGACGGGAAGCTCCTTCGCTGGCGCGCTCGATATAAACCCGCTGCTCTCCGCTGTCATTGATTTGCTCGAGGTTATCGAGAGAACTCCGCACTATGGCCAAGGGCGTGCGCAACTCATGCGACAGTTTGCTGGCCAAGCTTTCCAGATATTCGTTGTACTCGCGCAAGCGTTGCAGGAGCGCGGCAAAGCTTCTGGCTAAATCGCCTATCTCGTCAGAGCTGCGCCCGCTGGGCAGGTTGCCGCGAATTCGTCCGTCACTGTCGACCGCTTGCTGGGCGGCGCGGCTGAGCCGGCGGATCCGCCAGGACAACACACTCGCATAAGCCAAAAGCGCCGCGCCGCTCAAGACCATAGCAACGGTTGTATACCACAACAGTCGCCCCATAGCGCCAGAGGTAAGAGCTTCCAGGGAGTCCATAGTCTGCTCTGCTACCAGCCATAGTCGGGGTGAGTCCTGTTTTCCCGACAACTCCAACGGCAAGGCAACCCGTCCTAGGAGCGAATCCGACCAGATATACCAGGCTGTTTCATTCAGGGACGCTGTGCTCGATATGCCATTCAAGCGGCCATTAATTTCCTGATCCGGCAAGCGGGGAAAATCGGGTTGGCCCAGGATGCGGCGCAATAGCCAATGGGAAAAGCTTGCTCGTTCTTGGATTTGGTGGCGAAACAGCACTTCGCCTGAACAGCCTAGCAACCATCCATCTTCCGCAACCAATGACAACCGTATTCCTGGGCGTGCAAAGATGGACAGAGCCTCATCGTAAATCCGCTCATTTTGCACCAGTGCATGTAGTTCACGAGACTCAAGTGAAGATGCGGAAGCGCCATCGTGCGCGTCAATACTGATGCCCTGCTGCGCCCAGGACAGCGGCAAGCGCACTTCAATGGCGTAAGACGACACCTGCTCATTCCACACCCCCACAGCCCTGTGTTCCCGTTGCCACACTCCCCCCCCCAAATGCCGTTCCACCGATAAAACACCGGGTGCCGCCGAGAAAAAACGCAATGCGTCTTGACCGCTTAAGCCGATCATCACGTGATCAGCCGATGTGTGCGATAGTGAGGGATCAAAAAACTGACGGTCGAAATCCGCAACCTGGATATAGCCGAAGAGTTGCTCATCGCGTGCACCCCAGGCGGTTTTGATCTGCGGCGAAAGGCTCTGCCAAGGGATTCCTGAATTGCGCCACTCATCATCGTATCCGTCCAGCACCACCGGACTTTGCAGCAAATGGGCGTAGATGACATTGTCCGATCCATGTTGAGCCAGACTTTCAACGCTGTTTGCCAGCGCGACGGTTAACTGGGGATCGGTGAGAATGCGGGCTGACACCGCCTGAACCGTTGCTGTCAGCGCTGCCTCCTGCCCTTGGCGCAAACTGGCTTCCATTTCCTTAACGTATTCACATCCCGCCCAAGGCAAAGCCAGTGTGAGAGAGGCAACCAGCAATAATTGGCGGCGCAGAGCCATTTAGATCACCCAGCGATAGCCCATGCCATAGGCGGTCTGGATCTGATCAAAGCCGTCATCCAGCGTTTTGAATTTGCGCCTGATGCGTTTGATATGCGAGGTAATGGTGTTGTCGTCGAGCACGACGTTGGCTGCGTCCATCAACTGCTGACGATTTTTTACGTGCCCCGGATGCAAAGCCAGCGAATGAACGATCCAGAACTCTGTGACCGTCAGATCAACTGGCTGATCGCGCCACAGCACGGCCATACGTTCGATATTGATGGTGAGTAAACCGCGCTGGAGAACCTGTTCGACAGTCGCAGGTTTGCGCAGAGCATCTACCCGGCGAAACAGCGCGGTTATGCGCGCCATCAAATGTGCCTGTCCTATGTCCTTGCTCAGGTAATCATCGGCGCCGAGACGCAAGCCTGACACCACGTCGAAATCGTCATCGCGTGCGGTGAGGAAAATAATGGGCAGTTCCGGGGCGCGGCTGCGCAAATCGCGGCACAGGTCGAAACCACCTTCGGGTTCGTCGCCGAGGCCGACGTCAATGATCGCCAGATCCGGCAAGCGAACGGCAAATTGTTCCATGGCCTCGGCCCGGCTGCGGTAATGGGAAACTTTGTACCCCTGACGCCGCAGCGCATCACAATAGTTCTGCGCAATGGCCAGTTCATCTTCCACGATTACGATATGACGCGCCATGATCTCGCCCTGTAGAACAAAAATCGCCATGCTACGCCAGCGATCCATTCGCGCCAACCTTAAACCAAGCACAAGCGCACCAGAGAGCAAGCCTTGACCCTCATCGGGCGCTTTACTAGAGTGACCGGTCTTTTCTCCAACCCTTTATGAGAACCCTCAGGATGTATCCCTATATAGTCGCTGATATCGGTGGAACCAACGCGCGCTTCGCCCTGATCACCGGGAAAACCCAAAACAACTTTATCATCGAGCATATCCACGTACTGAAAGGCCGCGAATATCCCACCTGCTCTGCGGCGCTGCACACCTATATCGAAAAGCTGGGTGGTATAAAACCAAAATCCGCTTGTTTGGCGATTGCCGGTCCGGTCGTTAGCGATACCGTTCGCATGACTAACCTCAGCTGGGAATTCTCCTGCATTGCCATGGCAAAAGAATTTGGATTCGAACACTTTGTGGCCATGAATGACTTTGCTGCCGTCGCTGCAGCGTGCAGTCAATTGAGCGATGACCACTTGGTCACCGTCAAACCCGGCGTAGAAGAGACAGCTGCAACAAAGGCCGTATTTGGTCCAGGTACCGGATTGGGAGTTGCAGGTTTGGTCAACCACAAAGGCGCTTGGCTGCCCGTTCCCTGCGAAGGTGGCCACGTCAACATAGCGCCTGCATCAGAATTTGAAGCTGACGTTATCAAGGCCGCAATCGCTTCCCACGGCCACGTCTCCGCAGAAATGTTTATTTCCGGACCTGGATTGGTCAATCTGTACAAAGCGATTGCAGCTGTCCGCGGCACAACTGCTGAAGAAGTAACCCCTGCTGACATCACCGAAAAAGCACTTGCCAATTCAAGCAGCATTTTTGGTGAAACGCTTTCCACCTTCTGCAGCTTTGCTGGTTCATTCGCAGGCAACCTCGCCCTCACCTACGGTGCCAAAGGCGGTATTTACATAGCGGGCGGCATATTGCCGCGCTTTACCGACTTTTTACTGGCCAGCCAGTTTAGCGAGCGATTCGCCAACAAAGGCGTTATGAGCCACTACGTTGAAACCATTCCAGCCAAATTGATTGTGCATCCGGAAACGGCATTTGTGGGTGCAGCGGCGTGGCTGGAACAACAAATTAATCAGCGATAAAACTCTTCATACCGAATCAGGGGGAGATCCCCCTGATTTTCACCTCCACTTTCAACTCTCTCCTTTTGCTCGCCACGTCGGTTTGATTTACATCTTTCTTTTATTCTTCGCAGGCAATTTTATAAAGCCTTGACGCCAAAGATTTTTTCCAAAATGGCAATATTTCTGCTTATGAAGTCGTAAACATTGCGGGCCTAAGCATCGTTTTGTTTTCAGGTAACAAAGCCATCAGGGAGATATATGAAAAAAATCATCACAATAATAGGTATCGCGCTGGCACTTGTCTGTGCAGCACCTAGCTATAGTGCGGAAATCGAAGATGAACCAGCAAAGCATGAAGTGAACAGAGCGGTGGAACTTGAGACCAAAACAACTCAAAGCCAAAGAGATGCTGTAGCTTTAGCCAAAAAGAAAAAAGCTCAGGAAAAAGCGGCACAAAAAGCCAAACGCAATAAACCCCACTCGGTTCCGGAAATTGACAGCTCTTACGCCGCTCTTGCGATCTCACTGTTGTTTGGCACTATTGCCATACGGCGAGAAAGATATCGCAAAAATAAAACTTAAAAAATCCCGGCATTTGCCGGGATTTTTTATTTAGGTCGCATCAATTCGGTTTGCGAAACAGCAATGTCATGCGATTACTTTCACCGATGGATTTATAGTGCTCAGCCAATTTCGGATCTGCATTGCTCGCGGAAAGTGAAGGTGGCAAGCGCCAAACACTTTCTTCATCGGTCGGTTGATCTTTAGGATTTTGATTTACTTCCGACTCGCCAACAAATTCGAAGCCGGCATCCTCAAACACTTTCTTCACATATGAGCGCTTCAGGTACCCATTATTACCATCAGCCCAGGTATCGCTCTTGTCTTCACGCGCTTCATGCTGAACAACCCCTACCAAGCCGCCTGGCTTGAGAAGTTGATATGTCCGCGCCAGCGAACTGGTTAAAAATTGTCCTTTTGCTTCCACTCTCGCCATGCCGTGCAACGCACGGATAAAAAGCACCATATCAACGGTGCCGTTCAATGATTGTGGCGCCTGATCAAGTGCGTAGGCTTCTACAGCTGCTCCCGCCGTATTCCATTGCTGGGCACTTGCCGTCCACTCGCCCGGCCACTGTTTGCGCTTGGCGATAAATTCTTCGTTAGCAAATGGAAAGTTGGCCCAGATGGTGGACGGGTAGTCCACTCCAATCAGCTTGCCGTTTTCTCCCAGATAAGGCAGCAGAATCTTGGAGTACCAGCCGTCTCCCGGCAGCAGTTCTACAACCGTCATTCCTGGTGCAATACCGAAAAACCGCAAGGTTTCATATGGATGACGGGCAGAATAACGAGCTTTGAGACTGTCGTCCTGAGAAGCTAAAACCTCGCGCAATTTGGCGTCGTCAACGCCATTGACCGGGGCTTGTTGAGTCTGGGGACTGTGTGCACAAGCCGCCAGCAAACAGGCAGCGAAGGAGACAAAAATGGATTTCATAAGGCTAAGGTTTCCTTGATTCATAGTTTTTAGGATTATCTCCGAGGTCGACTAACCTGCGCTCGCAAACACCTCTAAGGCAAAACGCAGCGGCATCGGACCTGCGAACAGAAGATAAGTTTTACCACAATGCGGATTTTAGTTCCCTAGCCTTTTGCAGAAGTTGTTTGCTTCACCAATTGTAAAAAAAATTGCCTTTTTGGATTTTCAACAAGTTTTTCCATGTTAGACTCAGCGCCCGTTATATAAAGCTCATAATTTCATTCCTTCTCTGTACTATCGAACCTATATCGAACGATGTGTAACCAGAGAAACTTGCCTCTCCATTTGGTTTGGCTTTCCGACAACCGATTGATTTTCACTCAACGCTCTATTACTGCGGCGAACACTTTCACGCAGTGGAAGTTCGTTTTAGCTGATGGACAAAAGTTGGCCAATAAATTGCCTTGGCCATTCAAGCCAATGCATGAACAGACGTTTAGCTGAAGAAAAAGATTTGGTGCTGTTATGAATCCCACTCAGTGAGGTTCAGCAATATGTTTCGGACAGCCGCGCTTTTCTCCATTCATTGGTTGAACAGAAAATGTTCACACGATCTTTATTTGTTCATAAGGTTTTATTAAAAAAGCAGGAGTCTAGTGTTAATGCTTCAAAGGATCTTGCAATTTTTGCCAGCTCTTCTTTGCAGTTGGGCAATTTCCACCGCCGTTATTGCACAGGAAGAATCGCCTACGCAGGAGCAACCACCTATCGCGCAGGAAAAACCGCCACTATCGACAGAAGCCCTGCTCGAAACAATGGCCACAAGAGCCAAAACATTGGCTTCACAAGCTTACCAAGCACCCAAAAAAGATTTGCCGCCTGTTCTCGCGGGATTGAATTACGATCAGTATCGGCGTATCAACTTTCGCCCCGATGCAGCTTTGTGGCGCAACGAAACCCTGTTTGAAATTCAGTTTTTTTACCCTGGTTTTTTATATCGCGAACCTGTAGCAATTCGCGCGCTCACACTGGATGGAACCAATACGCCTATTCCATTTGATCCGGACTTTTTTGTTTACCACGGTGATCCCGTGCAAATACCACCGGACGCTATTAGTCGAATCGGCTACGCCGGTCTGCGCGTTCATTACCCATTAAATACGCCGAAATACAAAGACGAATTTTTGGTCTTTCAAGGCGCATCTTATTTTCGCCTGGTTGGACCGGGACAGCTATATGGAATTTCCGCGCGCGGACTTGCCATTAATACCGCGGAATCTTCGGGCGAAGAATTTCCTTCCTTTCGTGAATTCTGGCTGGTCAAGCCGGCAGCCGATGCATCGCGCATGTGGATCATTGCCTTGCTGGACAGCCCTTCTCTGGCAGGCGCTTACAGTTTCGAACTTATTCCAGGAGCACCGACTTCCATCAACGTCGAAGCGCGTTTATTTCCGCGCGCGGACATTAAAAAACTGGGTATTGCACCTTTAACCAGCATGTTTTTTTACGGCGAAAATCGCACTCGTTTCATCGATGATTTTCGCCCCGAAGTTCACGACTCCGACGGTCTTTTAATGCAAACAGGAGCGGGAGAATGGATCTGGCGGCCGCTTTCCAATCCCTATGAATTACGCGTGACATCGCTGCAGGATCGCAGCCCGCGCGGTTTTGGTCTGCTGCAACGAGATAGAGATTTTTTGAGTTACCACGACACCGAGGCGAAATACGAACTGCGGCCGAGCTTGTGGATTGAACCCGACGGTGATTGGGGTGAGGGTCGTTTGGAGTTGGTGGAGATTCCCACCGAGAGTGAAACCAACGACAACATCGTAAGTTACTGGGTGCCAGCCCTGCCCGTCAAAGCCGGGACCGATTGGCGCTTCCGCTACAAACTCACAACGTTTAATGAACGCCTCCCCCAACACGACAAAGCTCATGTAGAACGCACACGTATCGGATGGGCAGCTCTTCCCGGCCAGAGTAGCCCGCCCCCTCGTAGCAAGCGTCTATTCATGGTCGATTTTAACGGCGGCCCTTTGGACAATTTGCCGCCCAACATCGAAATCAACGCCGATCTGCAGATCAACAACGGCAGCGCGGAAGACGTTTTGGTTACTCGTCTTCCGGATGGCAATACTTGGCGCGTTTCTTTCAAGCTGACTCCGAATAATGCAACTCCGGTCGACATGCGTCTCTTTTTGGCTCTACGCGATCAACGTTTAAGTGAGGTGTGGAATTATGTCTGGTCTCCATCCGAAATCCGCTGAGATTTCCTCTGGCGGTCGCTTGAGGGCACCCGGCAAGCTGGCGCGCCAACTCGTGTTTTTGCTCTTATGTGTCGGCACTGTTGCAAATGGTGTCTGGTTGATGTTCGACATTTTCAGTTCCAACGGAACCACTCCATTGGAAGCCACCCTTTTATTTTTATTTTCAATTACCTTCACCTGGATTGTGATTGCGTTTTGGAGCGGTGCCATTGGATTTGTTTTGCAACTGCTCCGCTTGGATCCACTCAGTCTTAAGCATCAGTTGCCTAGAGAGACACAGCGCATCACTGAGTTAAAAAGCCGTACGGCGATCGTAATGCCGGTTTACAACGAAGATACCAAACGGATATTGGCAGGATTCGAAGCCAATCTGCGCTCGGTGGCCCACACGGGTCATCTGGATTCGTTCGATTTTTATTTATTGAGTGACACCCAAGATCCCAAATTGATCGAAGCCGAAAGCAGCGGCTGGCAACAATTGATTGCACGCTTAGGCCCATTGGCTTCACACGCGTTTTATCGCAGGCGCGAAAAAAATCTGCACCGCAAAGTGGGCAATTTGGCGGATTTTTGCCAGCGCTGGGGTGCGCATTATGATCATATGATCGTGCTGGATGCGGACAGCATTATGACTGGTGAATGTGTGTTAACCCTGGTCTCTGCAATGGAAGCAAATCCGACCGCTGGGCTGATTCAAACCGTTCCAATTCCTGTCCGCCAGACAACTTTATTCGGGCGTTTTTTACAATTCGCTGCAGCACTAAACAGCCCTATGCTGGCGACCGGCCTCGCTTTCTGGCAGACCGACACCGCCAATTATTGGGGCCATAACGCCATTATTCGTATTGAGGCATTTTTAGAGTCCTGTGGTTTGCCCGCACTGCCGGGCAAAGGGGCTTTTGGCGGTGAAATTCTTAGCCACGATTTTGTTGAAGCTGCTCTGTTGCGCCGTGCGGGCTGGGATGTATTTCTGCTCGCCGATGTTGAAGGAAGTTATGAAGAAGTGCCAAGCAACTTGCTGGATTACGCCACCCGGGATCGCCGCTGGGTACAAGGCAATATCCAACATTTAGCGCTGTTGAATGCCCGGGGCATACGCACATTGAGCCGCGTACATTTCCTCTTCGGCGCGGTTGCTTATATTTCCACTCTCGTCTGGTTGTTAATGTTGGCACTCAGCACAGTCGACGCACTGGTTCGCGCGACGACCAGCAATGTCTTCTTCAGCAGCGGTTATCAGCTGTTTCCGGATTGGCCCATCGCCAAGACCGACCTGATTTTTTCCATGTTGTATATGACGGTCGCCCTGCTTTTGTTGCCCAAATTGATGAGCCTGATCGTAGGACTGTGTTATCGCAGGCACGAATTCGGCGGTGCTTTGCGCTTAATTCTTAGCGCGGTCGCTGAAGTGATATTCGCCATATTGATCGCTCCTCTGATGATGGTGTTTCACTCCTACTTTGTGATTTGCGTGTTCCTCGGCCGCAAAGTGCGCTGGGATGCGCAATCACGCGAGGGGCGAATGATCCCGTGGAAACAGGCCTTGTATCGGACAGCATTTGTCGGCTGTGTCGCTATTGCCTGGGGAGGCGTAACCTATTTTTATGCCCCAGTATTTTTCTGGTGGCTAACCCCAGTGCTGCTCGGTTTGATCCTCGCTGCACCCACTGTGCGTTACTCCAGCAGTATTACCTTGGGCCGCATAACTCGACGCGTGGGGATATTCCTTTGCCCAAGCGAAACGAAACATATCCCGGTATTGGAAGAATTGAACAAGGCTTTAACTGCCGACCTGTCTGCAAACCCAATCAACGCCCAAACAGTCCCAGAACTTCCTCCGGAAATATGGCGGGATATGCCTGTACAAAGTTTTCGCCAATGGCAGCCTACGCCAAAACTACCGCCGCTGCCCAAGCGACAAGGTGTTCTTGCCCAATCACGCCCCTAACCCCAGTTCGCACTGGGGTTACCATTCGTCGGATATTTAGATATTTAAGATACTGGCGATTACCTGTAAAATTTTCGCCCTTTATAATGAATGAACGTTCATTCAGGCGAAATACATGCTCACCGACCCATCTGTTACCGATAAGCGCTTATTGATTTTGCGCGCCGCGCTGCGATTGCTGGCCGGTTGTGGTTTTCACGGTTTTTCGATGAAGCAGCTCGCCGATGAAGCTGGCGTGGCCGCTGGGACTTTGTATCTATACTTCAAGGATCGCGATGCCTTGATCCGCCAGCTCCATCAGGAGATCATTCAGACATTTGCTCAACATGTCCTGGCGGGCCACGATCCTGACAAACCTTTACAGCAGCAATACCGCGATCTTTGCCAAAATGTTTGGCTATTTTGTAAAACCTATCCGGAAATGCTGCTCAGTAAGGGACAATTCGATCATCTTCCCCCGGATGTGTTGCGTGATCATTTCCTGAGCGCCTGGCAGGCCTTTGGTCCCCTGCGCGTGCTGTTCGATAAGTGCCGCGAGCAAGGGATGATCAAACCGCTTCCAGACGAAATATTGGTAACCTTGGGCTTCGAGACATTTATCAATCTCGCCCGTAAATATCATCTCGGATTGGTGTCTGAACAAGACATGGATGTAAACGAAATCATTGAAGCGACCTGGCATGCCATCGCCTTGGATACCAGAAACCGCATCTAAACCTACATGTCTTAACGTGTTATATAACCTTCCGCCCTTATAAAGGAGCCATCCATGCAGTCCTCCCGCACGTCCCGTCATTTAATGCTGGCAAGTTTATTTGCCATTTTTCTGACCGGCTGCCAAAAAGAGCAACAAACTGCCGCAGGCACCCCTCCTCCAGCGGCTGTGACCGTGGTAACGCTTGATACCACAACGGTCAATTTGACTACTGAACTGCCCGGACGCGCCATTGCATTTCGTAAAGCGGAAGTGCGCCCACAAGTTGGCGGAATTCTGCAGAAGCGTTTATTCGAGGAAGGATCAACGGTGGAAGCTGGGCAGCAGCTTTATCAAATCAACGCGGACCGTTATGACGCTACTGTCCAAACAGCCAAAGCCAATTTAGCCAAAGCCAAAGCGAACGCCGCAACCGCGCAGGCGCGCGAAAGACGCTACAAAGATCTGCTGGCGCAAAAAGCGATTAGTCAGCAAATGTATGACGATGCACTCGCCTCCGCTCGCCAATCCGAAGCGGAAGTGGCCGTGGCGGAAGCTGCACTGGTCACCGCGCAAATCGATCTCGAGTACACCAAAGTGCTTGCACCAATTAGTGGCCGTATCGGTAAATCATCGGTCACCGAAGGTGCATTGGTATCGGCGCAGCAAGCCGGCGTTCTCGCCACCATTCATCAACTTGATCCTATTTACGTGGACTTGGCCCAACCAGCCGCGCGCGTGCTTGAGCTGCGCCGTCAAATCATGGCTGGTGAATTGGCCACAGGAGAAAAGGCTATCGTCAAATTGAAATTGGAAGATGGCACTCCTTACGAGCATGAAGGCGAATTGCAATTTGCAGAAATGAACGTAAACGAATCCACTGGAACCGTAGTTGTTCGCGCACTCTTCCCCAACCCAAATCATTTGTTATTACCCGGAATGTTTGTTCGCGCTGAAATTCAGGAAGGTGTGCGTAAAGACGCGTTGCTGGTTCCGCAACGTGGCATCACGCGTGATCGCGAAGGCAATGCGACTGCAATGGTTGTGAATGCACAAAATGTGGTTGAAGTGCGCCCGCTGACAACTAGTCGCGCGATCGGTGACAGTTGGTTAGTTGAAGGCGGCCTGCAAAAAGGGGATCGAGTGATTGTTGCCGGTCTGCAAAAAGTTGCTCCAGGAGCCACCGTCAACCCGATGGAAGCTTCCGCCGCAAAGGTCAGCCAAGCCACTAATTCCGGAGAATAAGCCACATGGCAAGATTTTTTATTGATCGCCCGGTATTTGCGTGGGTGATCTCGATCATCATTATGCTGGCTGGGGTTCTTTCGATATTCCAGCTTCCAATTGCGCAATATCCCGAGGTTGCTCCACCTTCGGTAAGTATTAGTGCTACTTATCCCGGTGCGTCTGCCAAAACACTGGAAGACTCAGTGGTGCAAATCATCGAGCAGAACCTCACGGGCGTCGACAATGTGGTGTACATGTCCTCTACGGCCGAATCCAGTGGCCGCGCGGAAGTGACACTGACTTTCCGCGCAGGAACCGACCCAGACATCGCTCAGGTTCAAGTACAAAATAAACTGCAAGCTGCTATGCCACTTTTGCCTCAGGAAGTACAGGAGCAAGGGGTGCGGGTCAACAAATCTTCCGCTGGTTTCTTGATGGTGGTGGGATTTGTATCCAAAGACGGCAGCATGGATAAATACGACATCGCGGACTATGTGGCGGCGAATATTCGCGAACCACTGAGCCGTGTTGACGGTGTCGGTCAAATCCAGATTTTCGGTTCGCAGTACGCTATGCGCGTGTGGCTGGATGCAGAAAAGCTGGCCGCTTATTCATTTACCACTAACGATATTGTCAACGCCATACGCGCGCAAAACGCGCAAATTGCCGCCGGTGAATTGGGCGGCACTCCTGCTCTTCCCGGACAGCAAGTCAACGCCAGCATAGTGGTACAAACTCGCCTGGAAACACCTGAGCAGTTCCGCAATATTTTGCTGCGCGTCAACAGCGACGGTTCGCAAATTCGTTTGGGCGACGTAGCGCGAGTTGAACTGGGCGGCGAGAACTATCAGTTCGAAACCGAGTACAACAACCAACCGGCGACTGGTCTGGCGGTTACCCTGGCAGCAGGTGCCAACGCATTAAATACCTCAGAAGCGGTCCGCAAACGTATTGCCGAGTTGCAACCGTTTTTCCCACCCGGATTGGAAGTGGTTTTTCCGTATGACACCACTCCGTTCGTCAAACTCTCTATCGAAGGTGTGGTTCACACCTTGATCGAAGCGATCATCCTGGTATTCCTGGTGATGTATCTCTTCCTGCAGAACTTCCGCGCGACCTTGATTCCGACCATTGCTGTGCCGGTAGTCTTGCTGGGAACTTTCGGGATTTTGGCGGCATTTGGCTTCAGCATTAACACCCTGACCATGTTCGGAATGGTGCTCGCGATTGGTCTGCTGGTGGATGACGCCATCGTGGTGGTTGAGAACGTTGAGCGGGTGATGGAAGAAGATCGCCTACCGCCCAAAGAAGCCACTCGCAAATCCATGGACCAAATTACTGGCGCACTGGTCGGTATCGCTCTGGTGCTGTCGGCGGTATTTGTGCCTATGGCATTTTTCGGCGGCTCTACCGGTGTTATTTATCGCCAGTTCTCCATCACAGTGGTATCGGCGATGCTGCTGTCAGTAGTTGTTGCGCTTACTCTCAGCCCGGCGCTTTGCGCCAGCTTGTTGAAAATGCCCAGCGAACACCACTACGAACGTCGCGGCTTCTTCGGCTGGTTCAACCGCACTTTCAATAAAACCAGTGAGCGCTATCAATCAGGCGTTCGCCATATTCTTCACCGCCCCTTGCGCTATGTTGCGATTTATGTCGCCATCGTCGGAGTACTTGGCCTGATGTTCACTCGTCTGCCGGGATCGTTCCTGCCGGATGAAGACCAAGGAATCATGTTCACCATCATGACCTTGCCGGTTAACGCCACCAAAGAACGCTCCATCGCGGTCATGGATGAGATCGAACAATATTATTTGACTCAGGAAGAGGCCAACGTAGAGTCCATTTTCTCAGTTATTGGTTTTAGCTTTGCTGGACGCGGCCAGAACAACGGCATGGCGTTTGTGAAGCTCAAAGACTGGGATCTTCGCAAGGACAAAAGTCAGAAAGTCCAAGCCATCGCTGGCAGAGCCATGGGACGCTTTATGCCCATGCAGGACGCCATGGTGTTTGCAATCGCACCTCCGTCCATTCCACAGCTCGGTACTGCCACTGGTTTCAACTTCCAGCTGAAGGACCTGGGTGGTCTGGGTCACGATGCTTTGATGAATGCTCGCAATCAGTTGCTCGGAATGGCTGCGCAAGACCCTCGCCTGGTCGGGGTGCGACCTAACGGTCAGGAGGATACTCCGCAATTCAAACTGGATATCGACCAGGAAAAAGCTGCGGCTTTAGGCGTGTCGATCGCGGATATCAACAGCGTGTTTTCAACAGCTTGGGCGGCGACTTACGTCAACGACTTCGTTGATCGCGGGCGCGTCAAACGCGTTTACGTCCAAGGCGAGGCCGCGAATCGGATGATGCCCGAGGATGTCGGCGACTGGTACGTGCGCAATAACAAGGGTGAAATGGTGCCCTTCTCGGCTTTCACCACCGGGCGCTGGATATATGGTTCGCCGCGCTTGGAACGCTATAACGGTGTTCCGTCCGTGAATATCCAAGGAGCTGGCGCACCCGGAGTGAGCTCTGGGGAAGCGATGGAAATCATGGAAGAACTGGCGGCCAAGCTGCCTCCTGGATTTGGTTATGAATGGACGGGGCTTTCCTACCAGGAACGCGAATCCGGAGCTCAAGCACCTTTGCTTTACGCCATTTCCATCCTTGTCGTATTCCTGTGTCTGGCAGCACTGTATGAAAGCTGGTCAGTACCCATTTCGGTAATGCTGGTAGTTCCGCTCGGGATCCTCGGTGCGGTGGTATTCGCCAGCTTGCGCGGTCTGTCCAACGACGTGTACTTCCAGGTCGGCCTGCTGACGACTATAGGTTTGTCAGCTAAAAACGCCATTTTGATCGTGGAATTTGCTAAGAGCCTTTACGAGAGTGGTATGAGCTTGTTCGATGCCACTATGGAAGCTGTCCGTATGCGTCTGCGCCCGATCATCATGACGTCATTGGCATTCATGCTGGGTGTAACCCCGCTGGTGCTGAGCAGCGGCGCTGGTTCAGGCAGCCAAAACGCAATCGGTACCGGTGTATTCGGTGGCGTTTTCTCCGCAACCGTGTTGGCCATTTTCTTTATTCCGCTGTTCTTCCTCTTGGTATTCCGTCTTTCACACCGGGAGAAAGAGGCTGACCATAAAGCACGCGTTGAGAGTTCTGCACACTGACATTAAATTCGTAGAAATCTAAAACCCAAAGCCCCGCTCTGCGGGGCTTTTTTATTACTGATGAGCGCTCAATTTTTGCAGAAATAAAAAAGCCGGGACTTGCCCGGCTGATTGCATTCGAAAATCAATTTAAATGGTGAGAACTTTTTCGCCCCGGCCAATACCGGATACACCTGAGCGCACCACTTCCAAAATCGACGCTTCACCAACTGCTTGAAAGAAAGCGTCCAATTTATCGCTGGTGCCAGTAATTTGAATCGTGTAGACCGTTGCCGTCACGTCGACGATCTGACCGCGGAATATATCCACACAACGTTTGACTTCTGCACGTTGAGCGCCAGTTGCACGCACTTTTACCAGCATTAATTCGCGCTCAATATGCGCACCTTCTGTGAGATCGACTAATTTCACCACTTCAATCAAACGATTAAGGTGCTTGGTGATTTGTTCGATCTTGTGATCATCGCCGATGGTGGTCAGAGTCAAACGCGACAGAGTGCGATCTTCCGTCGGCGCGACGGTGAGCGATTCGATGTTATAGCCGCGCTGTGAAAACAACCCGACAACTCGGGAGAGTGCGCCAGGTTCGTTTTCCATCAAAAGTGAAATAATTCGTCTCATTAGGTGCGCTCCGTTTTATTCAGCCACATATCGCGCATAGAGCCAGGAGAAATCTGCATCGGATAAACGTGTTCGGTCGGATCTACGTAAATATCCATAAAGACCACCCTGTCTTTCATAGCAAAACATTCTTCCATTTTCGCGCGCAGTTCTTCCCGTTTAGTCACACGCATCCCCACATGGCCGTAGGCTTCCATCAACTTGACGAAATCCGGCAGGGATTCTTCGTACAAGCTCTCGGAATAACGACTGCTGTACTGCATGTCTTGCCACTGCTTCACCATGCCGAGCGCCTGGTTGTTCAAGCAGATGATTTTCACCGGCAAATGGTATTGCTTGCAGGTGGACAGCTCTTGGATACACATTTGGATACTGCCTTCACCCGTTACACAGGCGACGGTTGCATCACGGTTTGCGTATTGAACGCCCATAGCGGCCGGCAAACCAAAACCCATGGTGCCCAGACCACCGGAATTGATCCAACGGCGCGGTTTATCAAACTGATAATACTGCGCCGTAAACATCTGGTGCTGACCAACGTCCGAGGTAACGAAGGCATCGCCCTTGGTCACTTCGTACAGAGTACGAATCACCTCTTCCGGCATAATCATATTGCCGTCGGTGCGATAGCGCGGTTTGACCAGCAGGCCATAGCGTTCACGCCATTCATTGATTTGTTTCCACCAGTCTTCGATAGCTTTACTGTCCTGCTTTTCTTCCGCAGTCGCGAGGATTTCCAGCATATCGTTCAGAACGCTGTCGACCGGACCTACGATGGGAACATCGGCAACGACGGTTTTGGAAATGGATGCCGGATCGATATCGACGTGGATGATCTTGGCGTTCGGGCAAAATTTCTTCGGCGTATTGGTTACGCGGTCATCAAAGCGAGCGCCCACGGCCAAAATGACGTCCGCATGGTGCATGGCATAGTTGGCTTCGACGAAGCCGTGCATGCCGAGCATACCGAGGAACTGGCGATCGCTTCCCGGGTAAGCACCCAAGCCCATCAATGTATTGGTAACCGGCGCATCCAGGCGGCGCGCCAATTCTGTCAGTTGTTGGCAGGCATTGCCCAAAATAACACCACCGCCCGCGTAAATAATGGGGCGCTTGGCCGACAGCAGCAGTTGTACCGCTTTTTTGATCTGCCCTGCGTGACCGCGTTGCGCTGGGGAGTATGAACGCATTTTGATGCGCTCTGGGTAGTGGTATTCGAACTTGTCGTTCGGATTGGTAACGTCTTTAGGGATATCGATCACCACCGGTCCAGGACGGCCTGTGGAGGCGATATAGAATGCTTTTTTAACGATGGAAGGGATATCCCGAGCGTCCTTCACCAGGAAGCTGTGCTTCACGATAGGACGGGAAATGCCCACCATGTCGGTTTCTTGGAAGGCATCTTCGCCGATCTTGTCGGACACGACCTGACCGGAGATCACCACCATGGGTATGGAGTCCATATAGGCCGTCGCAATGCCGGTAATGGCGTTGGTGGCACCTGGGCCCGAGGTTACCAGTACCACACCGACTCGGCCGGTGGAGCGGGCATAACCGTCCGCCGCGTGAGTGGCCGCCTGCTCATGGCGAACCAGAATATGTTTTACCTTGTTCTGACGGAACAAGGCGTCGTAAATGTGCAGTGCCGCACCACCCGGGTAGCCGAAAATGCACTCAACGCCTTCGTCCGCCAGGGCTCGTAGCAGCATGTCACCGCCGGAAAGTAATTCCACTGTTACAGTCCTCTGTCTGTCTGATTAACGATCATCAGGTTCATAAAAATACAACGGCACTCCGAGCCGACACGGCGCAGAGTTTGAACCGGAAAAGTTGCGAATTTGTTGAAGCAGACTTGATACCGCCGCTTTTTTAAAGCGGGCAATGTCCGATTGGAGCCGGCAACGCGATATCAAGTAGGGCAGCTCGGGTATGCGCCCCCGCACTTCAGGATGGTCGGGCAAAGGGTTGATTTGCCGCTGAGTAGAATAGTCGCGCCGAGGTCTATCGGGCGTAGTCTACCAGCCATCTGGCGAATTGCTCATTTTCTCTACTGACCCGGCAAAGTCAAGCATTCGAACGCACCGCAATAAGGTCCGCACACGAATATTCATTGACAACGCCAGGAATCCCTATAATCTTAGAAGCGCTTTTAGCTCTTATGTTAGCCGTCTCGCAGACTTGTGGCAGTCCCTTCTGGATACTCCTCGCTCGACCTTCATTAGTAGCAACACAGCAAAACCGTTCTATCTAGAACACCATTTTTATCAAGTACAGGACAATCCACATGGCTAATACCACCACCGGCACCGTTAAATGGTTCAACGAATCCAAAGGCTTTGGCTTTATCGCTCAAGAGTCCGGTCCAGATGTTTTTGCTCATTTCAGTGCCATTAGCGGCTCAGGTTTCAAAACGCTTGCCGAAGGTCAGCGCGTACAGTTCACTGTTACGCAAGGCAAGAAAGGCCCACAAGCAGAAAATATCGTCGCGATCTAACAAATCCAACTTTCGGGAGTTGCTTTTTTAAAGCAGCTCTTAGAAAAGCCTATTGCATTATTGAAGAATCTCAAGCGAGGCCGCACGAAATTGCGGTCTCGCAACTTCAACTCCGCACTCTTATTTTCCCTCTGTTTTAAATACGGCATAAGCTTCGCAGCTTATTCTTATCTCCCCTATTGCTTACTTGTATACTCCGCGACAATTTCCCCTTTTGGGTTTTGTTGCATGAAAGTTTTGTTTATCGGTGGCACAGGCAATATCAGTTTATCGGCCAGTCGCCTGCTGCTATCGCGCGGTTGCGATCTCTGGTTATTGAACCGCACTGGCAGTCATGTCGATTTGCCCTCCGCCCACTTTATTTGCGGGGATATAGATACTCCGCAGGCGCACCGGCACCTTGATGATTTCGAGTGGGATGCGGTGGTTAACTGGATAGCCTTCACACCCGAGCATATAGAGCGCGATATCCAGCTATTCCGCGGAAAAGCGCGACAGTATATCTTCATCAGCTCTGCGTCCTGTTATCAAAATCCCGGCCCTACCCCTTATATCACCGAGCGCACACCACTGGAGAACCCTTTTTGGGAGTACTCGCGCAACAAGATTGCCGCAGAAAGAACATTGATGTCGGCTTATGAGCGCGAGGGATTCCCCGCAACCATAGTGCGCCCGTCGCACACCTACTCCACGGTTATCCCACTGACGATCGGCGGCTGGACGGAGTACACCGCCGTGGCGCGTATGAAACAGGGAAAACCTGTGGTCGTGCAGGGGGACGGGACCTCCGTTTGGACACTGACCCACGCAGAGGACTTTGCTCGCGGGTTTGCTGGACTGGTCGGCAACGCCAAAGCAATTGGCGAGGATTTCCATATAACTTCGGATGAATTTCTGACCTGGGATACCATCTATCAGCTGACCGCTGAGGCGGCAGGATGCGAAGCGCGCATAGTGCACGTCACGTCCGAGCGGATTTGCGCATTGAATCCCGATTACACCGGCACGCTGCTGGGCGACAAATCGGTCAGTGCCATTTTTGATAACAGCAAGATCAAAGCTTTGGTACCAGATTTTCGTGCGGAGATTCCATATCGCGAAGGCATTAAAAGAACGATTGCTTGGTTCGAAGCAGACCCGGCGCGGCAGCGGATCAATCCGGCTACAGACGCCTTTATAGAAAAGTTGATTACCCTTGCGTAGTCCCATTCAGGTCCGCTAAATAGCCATTCACCCAGCTGATGAACGCAGCACAGCTCAAACCTGGCGGTGGCGCTATACTCAAGCAAGGTCGCAGTTTGAGCCTGACTTTTTGACCGATATACAAGGTACTTACATGAGCACCGTAAAACGACAGTTTCTTCAGCCCTTTCACACTGTAGGCCTGGCTCTTTTGCTGAGTTTGCCACTGATGTCTGCAGCAGCGGATTTGTATCAGTGGAAGGACGAACGGGGTGTTATTCACTACTCCGACAAACCACCAAAGGGTGTGAAAGCTGAAAGGGTCAAGAAAAAAGGACCGCAATCCTTGGGAACAATCAGTTCTGACGAGGTTAGCGAGTCCAACGATGATCCGGATGCGGTCAGATGCCAGGCTGAGCGGGATCGATTGGCACTGCTGCAAAGCAACCGTCGCATCCAAATGCAAGAACGGGACGGCAGCTTAAAAGAGCTCACGCAAGAAGAAATCAATGCGGAAATCGAATTTAGTCGTCGTGCGATTGCACGCCTTTGCAAGCCCGCAGCAGCGGACACCGAATAATCGACATCGATACGGCAGATATAAAAAGCCCCGCAAATGCGGGGCTTTTTGTTTCCGTCAGCGCGACCTGTTGAATACTACTTTGTCGCCAGCCAGGACCCCGGAAATGGTATCGCCTGGGCTGAATTTGCCGGCGAGCACTTCCTGAGCGAGCGGGTTTTCGATCATTTGGGTGATGGCGCGTTTCAGGGGACGTGCGCCGTATACAGGATCGAAACCAGCCTCCGCCAACAGTTCCATCACCTCAGGTGCGAGCTCCAGCTTCAGATCGCGCTCCGCTAAGCGGCGGCGCAACAGGCTGAGCTGAATATCGGCGATACCTTTGATCTGCGAAGCAGCCAATGGATGGAACACCACTACTTCGTCGATACGGTTGATAAATTCCGGACGGAAGTGGCGTGAGACGACTTCCATGACTGCATTCTTCATCGCGTGGTAGCGGTTCTCGTTCTGACCGTCATCATCGCGTGAACCATCGAAATTAATCGTATCGAAAGAGCGATTATTGGCGATTTCCTGAATTCGGTCCGAGCCCAGATTGGAAGTCATGACCACAACCGTGTTGCGGAAATCCACGGTTCGACCTTGGCCGTCAGTCAAGCGACCATCTTCAAGTACTTGCAGCAGGATATTGAAAACATCCGGATGCGCTTTTTCCACCTCATCCAACAACACCACGGAATAAGGCTTACGCCGCACAGCCTCCGTTAAATAACCGCCCTCTTCGTATCCTACATAGCCGGGAGGCGCACCGATCAAACGGGCAACGGAGTGCTTCTCCATAAATTCGGACATATCAATGCGCACCATCGCATCCTGAGTATCGAACAAAAATTCCGCCAGCGATTTACACAGTTCAGTTTTACCAACGCCAGTGGGTCCGAGGAACAGGAAGGACCCGTTCGGGCGATTGGGATCGGATAAACCGGCGCGCGAGCGCCGCACCGCGTTGGCAACCGCGTTGACCGCTTCATTTTGACCAATTACGCGTTTGTGCAACGCATCTTCCATGCGCAGCAATTTTTCCCGCTCGCCTTCCAGCATTTTGGAAACCGGAATACCGGTCCATTTGGAAACCACTTCAGCGATTTCTTCGTCCGTCACTCGATTGCGCAGCAGCTTCATTTCCAGCATTTCAGCGTGGCTCGCCATATCGAGTTGTTTTTCCAACGCTGGAATAATGCCGTATTGCAATTCCGACATGCGCGCAAGGTCGCTGGCGCGGCGGGCGCTTTCGAGATCCAAACGAGCTTGCTCCAATTTGGTTTTAATATCCTGTGAACCTTGCAGTGCGGCTTTTTCGGAACGCCAGATTTCATCGAGATCAGCGTATTCGCGTTCCAGGTTTTCAATATCCTGATTGATTTTATCCAGACGTTTGCGCGCAGCTTCGTCTTCGTCTTTTTTCACTGCTTCGCGTTCGATTTTCAACTGGATCAATTTGCGCTCCAGGCGATCCATCTCTTCCGGCTTGGAATCGATTTCCATGCGAATACGGCTCGCCGCCTCGTCGATCAGATCGATTGCTTTGTCGGGCAATTGACGATCCGTGATGTAGCGCTGCGACAATTTAGCCGCGGCGATAATAGCTGAGTCCGTAATATCGACGCCGTGGTGGACTTCATAGCGCTCTTTCAAACCGCGCAAAATGGCAATGGTGTCTTCTTCGTTAGGCTCATCCACCAATACTTTTTGGAAGCGGCGTTCGAGTGCCGCGTCTTTTTCGATGTACTTGCGGTATTCATCCAGCGTTGTGGCGCCGACGCAGTGCAATTCACCGCGGGCGAGCGCTGGCTTGAGCATATTGCCTGCATCCATGGCACCCTCGGCTTTACCCGCGCCAACCATGGTGTGCAGCTCGTCGATAAACAGAATAATCCGCCCCTCTTGTTTGCTTAACTCGTTCAGAACAGCTTTTAAGCGTTCCTCAAAGTCGCCACGGAATTTGGCGCCGGCGAGCAGTGCACCGAGATCAAGTGACAATAAGCGTTTATCTTTTAGACCTTCCGGCACTTCGCCATTGACGATGCGCTGCGCCAAGCCTTCGACAATCGCGGTCTTACCAACGCCGGGTTCACCAATCAGCACAGGGTTATTTTTGGTGCGGCGCTGCAAAACCTGAATAGTTCGGCGAATTTCGTCGTCGCGGCCGATTACCGGATCGAGTTTGCCCGCTTCCGCGCGCGCAGTGAGATCAATGGTGTATTTATCCAACGCTTGGCGTTGGCCTTCTGCATCTGGATTGTCGACGGTTTCACCGCCGCGCACTTTTTGAATTGCCTGCTCCAAACGGCGCTGATCGCCGTGTTGCTTCAGCACTTTGCCCAGGCTGTTACTACCGTCCTGCAGAGCGGCCAACAATACCGATTCACTGGAAATAAATTTGTCGCCCTGCTTTTGCGCCTGTTTGTCGGCCAAATTCAGCAAACGCCCTAATTCCTGCGACATACTGACATCGCCGGTAGGGTTCTGGATTTTCGGCAGATCATCCAATGCTTTGCGCAAAGCATTACGCAATGCGTTGACATCAAAGCCAGCGGCTGAGAGCAAGGGGCGTACGGAACCGCCCTGCTGGTCGAGCATGGCAACGGCCAAGTGGACCGGCTCGATTTGAGAGTGATCGCGCCCCACAGCCAAAGATTGAGCGTCAGATAGGGCTATCTGCAGTTGATTGGTAAAGCGGTCTATACGCATTTAGGAAAACCCCAATTCGGCAATGAGATGTGATGCTAGATTTGGGCGTGTCACAACAAAATCAAGCGACCCTCAAAACAGGTGAAGCAAATTTGATCCAGAACAAATGCTAGATTTTTTCAACCACTTCGCGGTCACCCCGGTAAATTAGGGACTCTGGCTACAATTTTTAACAGCAGAGGCTCTTCAACCCTGGAATCTTTGTTCGCCAAATCCTTCTAACTATGGTTGGTGACGCTAAGATCCGGTTCGACACCCCCGCTCGTTTGGTCTGAGGAAGTTTTATGAAGCTCACATACGCTTTATGCCTTGCACTTGTGACTGCGCCTTTTATATCCACTCCCATTTGGGCTACCCCCAAACCTAAGGTCGTGCCCGAGGAAACGACTGTTGCGGCGAGCTCGTTAAACGCACAACCGTCAGTCGCGTGGATCGACGTAAAGGCTAAAGGCTTTGACTCCGTGCGACTTGTTCAAGGGGTCGATCTCAAGCGTTTCAAAACATTCCAGGTTGAGCAACCGACGCTGGAGTTCGACAAACAATGGCTGTGGGATTTTAAAAGTCAGATGACTGAGCGAGACGAAGAACGCATTCGCAAGTCCTATACAGACGCACTGCGCAAAGCATTGGAAGATGCACTCAGCAAAGATCTCGGCTTGGAACAGACGCATTCTCCAGACAGCGATACCCTCATAGTTTCCGCCAACCTTTCCCGGTTTCGTCTGCTCGCGCCAGACTTGTCGATGCGCCCGATCTCCAAAGACTTTGTTCAATACACTGGCGCGGCGCGCTTGGAGCTTTCGCTCAACGACAGCGGCAATCAACCGCTGGTGCAACTTTCCGATTACAGCGAGACGAGCCAATTTAGCGGACCGGGGGACTTAAAACGGACCAATCGGGTAGAAAATCTGCGCGATTTCAAAGCATTGTCGAAACGCTGGGCTGGGCGCTTAACGGACTATCTCAGCACCCTGCGCAGCTAATCAGGATTCAAGCCAGATGGCGCTTACCATTCTTCCGGTAACACCATCCCGGCGATAGGAATAGAAGGAGTCTTGATCGGCAAACGTACAGTAATTGCCTCCGTATACACGCTCGACCCCGAGGCGGGAAAAAACACTTCTGGCCAGCCCATATAGGTCTGCCAAATAATGACCGGGTCGGCTGGCGGGCACAAACGCGGACTGCCAATCATCCCCTACCTCCATGCGGCCAAACAAACCCGCAAAAGCGGTGTAGACATCCGCTCCAACTTCGAAATGCTCAGGACCTATAGCCGGCCCCAAAAACGCCATAAGAGAGCCGGGCTTATCGGCAAACGCTTCCACCGATTTGTTGAGAATGCCTGCCGCCAAGCCTTTCCATCCGGCGTGAACAGCAGCTACCTGGGTACCACTGTCGTTGCATAGCAATACCGGTAGACAATCAGCCGTAAGCACAGCACAGGCTCGCCCGGGAGCGGAGGTATAGACCCCATCTGCAGGACTGCCCTCCCTGAGCGATTCGTCGAACTGCACAAGATCTGTACCGTGAACCTGCTGCAGCCACGGCCAGTTCGGCACCCCCGTCTGCTTGGCCAACTGCTGACGGTTGGCCAATACAAGCGCCGGGTCGTCGCCCACATGGTCGCCCAAGTTGCCGCTGGCGTAAGCGCCGGAACTCACCCCACCACGCCGCGTGGAGATGACCGCTTTTACGTTGGGCGGACACGGCCAATCCGGCTGTATAAGTTGCAAAGTTCTACTCCGCCTCATAAGCCGGTCCGCCCAATTCCTCGACCAATACGGCAAAATCTTCCGGCCAGGGAGATTTCCAGCTGCAGGTTTCGCCGGTGCTCGGGTGAATTAGGGACAGCTGCTCCGCATGAAGCGCCTGCCGCGGAAACGATGTCACCATTTCCACCACTTCTGGGCTCACGTCCACCATGCGGGACAAGCGGCGACCGTAGAGGGGATCACCAACCAAAGGAAAACCCAGATGGGACATATGGACGCGAATCTGGTGGGTGCGACCAGTCTCCAGTTTGAGCCGGACAAGACTGAACGGCCCCAGACGGGCAAGACGGCGAAAATGAGTGATGGCCTCTTTGCCCCCCGATTTCACTACCGCCATTTTGACCCGGTTGAACGGGTCCCGCCCGACGGGAGCATCGACTTGGCCGTGCGGAGGGATTGCTCCTATCACTACTGCCACGTACTGCCGGGAAACTGTGCGGGCTTGCAGCTGTTGCACCAAATGATTCTGAGCTTCCAATGTTTTGGCCACGACCATCAAGCCGGTTGTGTCTTTGTCCAACCTGTGCACTATGCCTGCCCGAGGGATCTGCTGTAACTGTGGCAAATGGTGCAGCAAGCCGTTCAACAAGGTGCCATCTTCGTTGCCCGCCGCCGGGTGAACCACAAGATCCGCAGGTTTATCTATGACCAGCAAGTCGTCGTCTTCGTAGACGATATTGAGTCCCAAATCTTCCGCCTGCCATTCGCCTTCGTTCTTCAGCTCCACCTCGAGGCGGATAACTTCGCCTCCAGCGACCTTGGTATTCGGTTTGACGGCCCTGCCTTCCAAGGTGATCTGGCCTGTTTTTATCCATTCTTGCAAACGAGCGCGGGAAAATTGCGGGAACAAGTGGACGGCCACCTGATCCAAGCGCTGGCCAGATAGTTCGAAGGAAATACGGTTCTGCTCGGAGATTTGCTGTTTCATTGAGTTCTTCTGCACGACTGGCTACACTGCACCGTTCCCCGCCCTACGGGCCGGAACCACGAATTTCGCCACAATTTTGGAATTTACCGGGATTGGTTGGCTGTTAGATTTTTACTACAACTTGAAGTCAAGAGCGGGTTTCAATGCGTTTTGCCACCCTCGTAATGTGCGTCATTCTAACGCTTCTTAGCGCCTGTGCCACCAAACCTCCAGAAAAGTCGCGCAAGGGGCTAACCGAACAGGAAGTGTATGAGAGCGCGCAAAAACATTTGAATAACGGCAGTTGGCTGGCCGCCATTCAAACCCTACAAATGCTGGAGGAAAACTTCCCCTTCGGCACCTATGGCGAACAAGCTCAACTGGAACTGATTTACGCCCATTACCAGGCCGATAATTTTGAGGATGTGATCGCCAACGCGGAACGGTTCATCCGCCTTCACCCACAACATCGCGATGTCGACTACGCCTACTACATGCGCGGTCTCGCCAGCTATAACCGGGAAAGCGGCTTCGTTGGTTCAATTTTCGGCGCCGACAATACCGACCGCGATATAGGTGGTGCGCGTGAAGCCTTCGACCATTTTGCCCTGTTCATTCAACGCTTCCCCAATTCCCCTTATGCATCCGATGCACAGAAGCGTATGGTTTATTTGCGCAATGTGATGGCCCGTTCGGAAATTCACGTAGCAAATTACTATTTCAAGCGCGGTGCTTATCTCGCAGCGGCGAAGCGCGGTAGTTTTGTGGTGGAGAATTTTCAGGGAACCCCGGCAGTCCCCGATGGTTTGGCAGTTATGGCTCAGGCGTATTACCTGTTAGACATGAAAGACATGGCAGACACGGCGGTTAAAGTATTGGCCGCGAACTTCCCGGATTACCCGGCTCTGAAAGACAATGGCGAATTTGACCAAACCTATTATTTAAAGAGACACAGACGCGGTTGGTTCAGCTATGTCACCTTTGGTCTGTTCGAGCGGGCAGAACTTGCCGGCTTCGATACGCGCGCGCAATATAGCCCCGAATATCAGGACGAGACTGAATTTGAAAAAATAGAAGCCCCTCGTCCTGACAAAGCTGGCTAAAAACCAAGGCAGCTGAGGCTGCCTTTTTTGTGTCCAAATAATCCAGGCTACCTGCCAGAGCTAATAAAATGAGACACGAATCCGACATTATTCAGGTACAGCACAACCCCACGCTGTTAAAGGTCTATTTTTATTTCCGTGCGATCCTCGCCTTCTTTTTGATGGGCGTTTATTTGTTTGCGGCTTCAAGAAATTTCCTTAGCACACTCTATCCACAATTGTTCCTCTGGGCCGTGCTGGTTTACCTCAGCATCTGTTTATTGACTCTGGTCATTGTCCAGCCCAACAAACTGATCCATTCATTTAATCGAGTCGTCACGTCACTGGTGACCGATGTGGTAGCGCTGGTCACATTGATTCACGCCAGCGGCGGCATTGAAAGCGGGCTTGGCTATTTGCTGTTGGTGGTTGTTGCCATGGCCGGCATTTTTATTCGCGGGCAGTTGGGCATTGCCTTTGCGGCTATGGCCAGTTTGCTCGTCATCGCCGAAACCATGTATCTGTACCAACTGGGGCACATTAACAACCAAGCGCTGTTTTCCGCGGGTTTTCTCGGTGTTCTACTGTTTTGTACAGCTTATGCCTTTCAGTTTTTGACCGAAAAACTGCGCACCAGTAATCTTGAGGCTGCCACACAAGCGGCATTCGCTGCTCACCTGCAGCGCCTGGCGCAGGCTATAGTCGCGCGTATGCGCACCGGGATCATAGTTCTCGATAACGACAATCACATTGAATTGATTAACGATTCCGCTCTGCGCCTGTTGGATTTGCCGCTCGATACGGATTATCGCAACCTCAACTTCAACACACTCTCTCCTCTCGCCCGATTTATTGCCCACTGGAAAGAAAGTGCGCAAGGTGGGCCACCCCAAGTCATAGAGTTGCGCGCCGGACAGCAAGCGCGCGTGAGTTTGTCTTCCATAGAATTGGGAGAGTCGACGCGCACAGTGATTTATATCGAAGATCACCGCGTTATGACGCAACAGGCACAGCAGCTGAAGTTGGCTTCCTTAGGGCGACTAACCGCCAGCATTGCACACGAGGTTCGCAATCCTCTGGGCGCCATATCGCATGCGGCTCAACTGCTGGCAGAATCCCCTCATATCAGCGGCGCTGACAAACGCCTGACGGAAATCATTCACCAGCATTCGCAGCGGGTGAATCACATTGTCGAAAGCACTTTGGCGCTGTCACGCCGCAAAGAGCCGCAACCGGAAACCTTCGATCTCAACGAATGGTTACCCGGCTTTGTCACGCAATACACGACCGGGCAGAATGTCGCAGTGGAAATAGAGATGAACGCGGGCTGTCACAAGGTGAAAATGGACCAGACGCATTTGTCTCAGGTGCTCACCAATCTGCTCGATAACGGGTTACGCTATAGTCGCCAGCACACCGGGGTTGCCAAGGTACTGCTAAAAGTGAATAAATCGCGCAATGACGATATCAGTTATCTTGAAGTAATCGACTTTGGACCTGGCATCAGTAATGACCGACTGCCTTATATTTTCGACCCGTTTTTTACCACGGAAGAACGCGGTTCCGGCTTAGGGCTGTATATTTCCAAGGAGCTTTGTGAAATCAACCAGGCCAGCCTGCACTATCGCCGAACGGAAGAAGGGCTGAGTTGTTTTCGCATCGATTTTTCACATTTTCAACGCATGTTTTAATCAGAGCCTGCTCACATGACTCAACTCAAAGCGCTGATCATCGACGATGAACCAGATATCTGTGAATTACTTGAACTCACTTTGCAGCGAATGGACATTGAAACTGAGAGCGCAGGCTCTGTCAGTGAAGCCAAACAACTGATTACCCGGACCGAATACCACCTCTGCCTGACCGATATGCGCTTACCAGATGGCAACGGCATAGAACTGGTGAAGTTTATGCAGTCCAAGCATCCGGAAGTGCCGGTAGCGGTTATCACCGCTCATGGCAATATGGATACCGCGGTGGAAGCCATGAAAGCAGGCGCTTTCGATTTCGTTTCCAAACCTGTCGACCTCGCCGCACTGCGCAAACTGGTATCCGCTGCGGTGCAATCGAGTCGCCTGCCTGAGCAGGCCACGCAAAGTCGCCCGTCGCGTTTGATCGGCAATTCCAAAGCTATTCAGAACCTGGAAATCAGTATTCGCAAACTGGCGCGTTCTCAGGCGCCGGTTTATATCGCCGGCGAATCCGGCAGCGGAAAAGAGTTAGTAGCCCGTTCAATTCATGAATTAGGACCCCGTGCATCCGGCCCGTTTATTCCAGTGAACTGCGGCGCGATTCCTGGCGAGTTGATGGAAAGTGAGTTTTTTGGCCACAAAAAAGGCAGCTTCACCGGCGCGCATCAGGATAAACAAGGTCTTTTCCAAGCAGCAGAAGGAGGCACCCTTTTCCTTGATGAAGTCGCGGATCTGCCGCTGGAAATGCAGGTGAAATTGCTGCGCGCTCTGCAGGAAAAAGCCGTACGCCCCGTGGGTGCGCCAGCTGAAGTCAAAACCGATGTGCGAGTTCTCTGCGCCACTCACAAAGATCTCGCCAAGGAAGTGGACAAAGGCCACTTCCGGCAGGATTTGTTTTACCGTCTCAATGTTATCCAACTCAATGTCCCCGCCTTGCGCGAACGCAAGGAAGACCTGCCGACCCTGGCTCAGCATATTCTGCGTAAACTCGCCCAAGAGGTCGGCGTTCCTATACCGGAAATGAGCGTCGAGGCGATGGAACAGCTGCGCCAGTACGATTTCCCTGGGAACGTGCGCGAATTGGAAAACATCCTCGAGCGCGCTTTCACTCTCTGCGAAGATAACCTGATCAAAGGGCGCGACCTGCAGCTCCATTCTGGCAATCAAGTGATCACACCTACAGCGCGCAAACCCGCTGAGAGCGGCAAAATCGATCATTATGCCCGCTGTGGTGAATACACATCCCTTGATGAATATCTGGCAGAGATCGAGAAGGAAGTGATTTTGGGCGCACTGGAAGCCGTGCGCTGGAACAAGACCGTCGCCGCCCGGGAACTCGGTATCACCTTCCGGTCATTGCGTTATCGCCTGCAAAAACTCGGGTTGGAATCTGACTGACAGCAGGGTTAATTTCCTACAGATAAAAGCCCGCGAGCGCGTCATGATTCGTGCAGGAGTTTACTTGCCATGGAGGGCATATGAAAAAGGACAAAGGCACCACTGTCTTCGAAGTACTTGTTACCATCGCTTTGGCAGCGCTTCTACTCGGAGCTGCCGCTCCCAATCTGCGCAGCTACAAACTCAAGCAGGAATCCGATACTGCCGCCCGGGAAATTCTCCGCCACTTGACTAAAGCACGCGAATTAGCTGTATTTTCCGGCAAAGAAGTTCTGTTCTGCGGTGTCGATGACAACATGAAATGCACCCGCGACAAGATCAAAAAGTTTGTTGTATTCGTCGACGAAAATGGCGATCGAAAAGTCAATCAAAAGGAAAAAATCGAATTTGAATTGGCTGCGGAATTTGACGGCTCGTTACATTTGCGAGCCTCCAGCAGAGCGGGTTTTATCCGGTACCACAACGATGGCAGAGCGCATCCCTACGGAAGCTTTTACCTCTGCCCGAAAAAAGAAGATAAATATTTAATTCGCCGCATCAGCGCCAATATGTCTGGCCGAAGCTACGTCGCCCGACCGTTGGAAAATGGCTTGGTAGCACACGTCGACAAAAAGCCAATTAATTGCAACGCCCTACCCGAGGACGAACCGGATCTCTAGGACTCCCAACATTTATCCGTGGTATCACGATTATCGCGACTCACCGCACGTTTAACGCCGAGATTATTGATCGACATTTTTTCGCAGTCGCGATCGTCAGTCTGCTCACCTTGCGCCACTGCTGTCACGGTAAAACAGCTGGTATTGCCGCAGGGATCCTGAGTAATTTGCAGCACATAATAATCGCCAGCCGCATCTGCGCCGCCAACCTGGTCGATACTGCGGGCATATTCCGACATACGAACGAACCAGCGCTCCTGCAAACCAACCACGGTATACAGTGCCTGCTGGGCGATGGTGCGTCGTTCCTGCACCACCGCTTCCGCATAATTTTTAAAAATGATGGCAATTAACAGCGCGATTGTCAGTGCCACTAATACAAATTCAATCAGCGAGAATCCACTTTGTCTCTTCATGCGGCCATTTACCGATTGATAATCACTTCTCGCCAAGATTCTCGCTGTCCTTGAGTTGCGCCATTCTCAATAACATTGGTTGAAAGTTCCCCTGTAGAGGTTTGCACCACCGCAACCTTTTTACCGTCACCGCGTTGATGTATTGCCGGTGATGAGGGACTGCCGAGACCAAGGTTATCGCTCAATTTCACCTCTTCCGCTCCATCTTCATTGACTGAGCTGGAGTCAGTTCCGAGCGGCGCGAAGGCTCCCGGAATACCCGCTTGCAAATGCGGCGCATTGAGGAATCCCAACCCTTCCGGCTGACATTTCATGCCACTGGGTTGATATTCCGTAAATACCAGAGACTGATCCGATACTACTGCCTGAGTCACATTGCGTGAGCGCAGGCGATCGAAATCAAAATACCAACCATGGTTTCTCTGTACCGCATTGTAGACATCCATGAAGGTTTTAGCCGGTTGAGCAGAACCCTTCAAAATAATATCTGTGCCGGGTTTTTCCCGTGAATCCACGCTGCCATCGGTAAATACCCGAATATCAGTGGTGTTGATCAAATCCGCTTTTTTCACCACATCATTTACAACCTTGCCATTCTTTTGCGGCTCTTTGATGCCGTAATAAGATTGCTGCGCGGTAGTGAAATTATCCTCCACTACATAAAAACGCCCGGTACCGGAATAAACCCAATATTCTCCCATGCGATCGCGCACGGTCAGAGGCGTCGCGCTGAAAGGTTGCGCAGTTTCATCCAGCACTTCACCAATCGTCAGCGTCAATGAGCCATCTGTGTCTTGCACGAGGCCACGCATTAATTTGCCGCTTGCATTGCTGACATTCCCGGACACCAAACCAAAATAAATGGCGTCGTCGATATAGTCGCGGGTCCAGTCAACTGAATGAATACCCCCAATAAAACTGGATTTTTCATCAGTGTCTTTAACAGTCAGCTCTTTTTTGGCCAAGTCGTAAATAAAGAGCTTGGCAGTTTTGTCACTGACAGCTGATGTCAGTGCTTGTTGTCGACCAGCTGCAGTAGAGCCCGCAGGACCGGAGCCAAAAACGAGATACCATTTATTCAAGCTCGAGTTTAAATAAGAGCCAGTCGAAGAGCTGCCAGCGCGCATTTTGATGAGCGCAGGTTCCGCCACGGTGAAGCCCAAATCCGGATGGGTAATTTCCGCAAGGACTTTAGGTGGCTGCTCCGGATCCGTGATGTCGAGAACCACATACGAAGAGCGCAAAGTAATATCGTTGCTCGGATCGTTATCTGCATCATTTTCAGGATCTAGCGTGTAATCGCCGCCACCAAAACGCAGACCTGCCACCAAAATAGTTCCCCAACCTTTCGGATGCGTTGCATCATTCGGGAAAATATTGACGTCATAGCTTTTTACGGTGCCATCGACGAAGAATACGTGCGGATAATCAGGCTTGGTCAGCCACTGCAAATGCGGCAGCACATTGTAGGGAATATAAGACCACAGCTCCGCACCCAGTGCGTGTTTGGTTTCACCAGAACGACTCAATTCATAGCTGAAGGTCGACGCGTTATAAAACCCACCATTGAACGCGTGCAACATGCCATCGTTTGCGCCGACATAAACCACCTGCCGGCGGTTTTGATATTTTTGGCGGAATTCACGATAGGTTTCATCGCCAAACGCCAAATCATAACCACTGGAAGGACGACCGACGGCCAGTGGAGAAGAATTCACAATGTCACCGAGCAGAACAGGTTCAAGCTTGCCATCGCCGTCCACATCGATGCGGCGATTGCGATATCCGGAAATATCTTCACCGCGAACATATTTGACGATTTTTTCCGCATCACTCGCATTGGCGCTTTTCAGCCCTAACAGGCGGTAATACTGATTTTCGCCATTGTCGGCGAATGTCTCAGGAACAAAAGCAAAGGTTTCATCAAATTCCGACTTCATACCAATCTGACCATCGCCATCAAGGTCGATACTCGTGAAGATGTAACGACCACTGTTCGCGATATCGGAATATTTTGCTCTTTGCGTAACGTAATCCGTGACTTTGCCTAATTCATCACGGGCGCTCCAGATGGGTTTGATGTCGAGTACATCGACAGGCGCTCCAATAGCTTCGCCTTGAGAACCATCCGCCATTGCGGAATAACGTTGCACCTGAGTTTTTTGGCTGACCGGGTTATAGAAAATATCGACGATATTATCTTCAACAGTCAGCTTTCCTTTTGGCTCAGCATTGTCTTCGCGAATAAAACCGTAGGTATCGATAAACAGTGCATTGAGTGTACCCACCCAATCCACCGCATCTACACCATTGGCCGCACTGAAACGCGGATTGTAAAGGGCTTGATAAATCGCCCCTTCACCGGTTCCGGTATTCGCAACCACTGCAGCTGATGTTCCAGATGCTGTGCGATCCAGAATTGATACCAGAATATTGGTCAGTTGATTTTTCAATTGGTTGGGACTGGTAGCATAGAAATAAGTATCCGGTTGACCGTCCGAACCACTTTCGCCGGTTATGTTATTGCGCTGATCCCATTCTTTGGCGAGATTGGGCTTACCATCGCCATCGATATCAACAAAACCGCCCCACTTCGCCGCGTAATACAGCGGCTGTTCCAACAATTTGACAATGGAAGAACCGACTGTTGATGTACCGAGAGTAAATGTTTTGCTTTTTGCGGAATCACCCTCTTGGCAGTTAGTACAGCCGTAACCGCTGTAGCCATTGACCCCCGAAAGACTGTGGAAACCATCGTTGGTAGTACCGGCAACAATAAATCCAAACCCCATTTTATAGGGCGTTGAAGACTCAAATACGTCTGTGGTGATTTTCAGTTGAGTCGATGTTAACTCGTAGGTCAGGACACCGGACACATCCTGGTCATAGTCACCGCCCTGCTCACTATCTTCCCAGTTTACATAGAACTTACCGGTCAATTTTTCTGGTGTGACAGATTGCGAAACCACTTTAAAGTCCACCAGACCGCAATTGCCACCGATTTCAGAATTGCGGCAGGCAGGCAAAATTGAAACGCGTTTGCCACCGGGCGCCGTCAGAGCCACATTTGGTAACGCGGGCGCCAGGGTCACACCATAAGTCGTAACCGATTGTTTATCGTCAATATCAGGGCGCAAATCTGCTGTATTGGCGTGATAAGCAAGCCCTGCAGCGAGATAAGAACCACTAAGGCGCGGTGCATCAGGGCAAGTACCTGTTACTAAACCGAGATCGGTGACTTGTTTCGCGGTACAAAGCTGATTGGCATTGTCTCCAGTGCCACCATTTGTTCCGACGAAATAGTATTGATCGGTAATTCCCTCACCATCGCCGACGATCTTGGTAAGTTGGCGCGCTGTTTTATTGGTATTCAAATCGCTGACGCCGTCCAATTGATCGTTATCGTAGGAAACCGTACTGGCATTAAATGCGATAACGTTGAGGCTGGCACATGCTGTATCTGCATTTTGTGGATTTTTCCAGGATGTCTGCCGAGTCAAACCTGAAATCAGAGAGCTGTCGTCCGCATCAAACGAGCTATTCGGTCCTTTGCCGGCAAAATAGCGGTAGCATTCCAGCAGAATTTCGGTAAACGGGTTGCCCCAGTTGGTACACTCGCCGTCTTTGAAACTGTTTTTACCCCATGCGCACTTGTCGGTGGAGTTATAGGATCCGTCATCGTTTCCTGACGACTTGTCTTTACCGAATCGGTAATTCGCCAAGCGCAATTTGTCGATTGTATTGATAATGCCACCAGTGGCCGGCGCACTTTTAAAGGTTCCGTCGGTTGTTGTGTTGATTTCATCCGTAATAAAACCAATATTTTTGCGCAATACACCGCCAGATTTGTTTTTCTTATAGGAGCCAGTCAACAGCCCCCACATAACCGATTGGTTGTCACCAAAGCGCTGCAAAATGCCTATGGGTTTGTAATTGCCGTTTGGATATTGTTTGCAATCTTCACCACCGACCAAACCATCCACGCACACGGACACCCGCACCACATAATCCGGCACAGTAGTGCCATCTGCCTCTTTCACTCGATCATTGGTTGATGGATTCGAACTCTTTGCCCGCAATCCTGTAACCGAATATTGGTTGCTATTGGTCGCGGATTGCTCCTCGGAGTACAAGCACTGGTAACGTTCGTTGGCAGCCCACAGCGAATAATTTCCCTTCACCACACGCGCCAACGGCGGTTTGGTGGAACTTTGCGAGATAACACCACCAGCACTGGATTCTCGCGTTGTATTACAAATAGTAATGCCGCTGGTATCGGTATCCATTCCAGTCGTAGCTGTACCAAAAGGCGTTAATTTGTTCAGATCCGTACCGTTGTAATATTTGGCAAAACTATGGGCGTCATTCGGCAAAAATGAACGCTCCAAAACCGTCGCGCTATCTGAATCTATCGAACGATATCCGCCATAGAGAACTTTGCGCACTTCATCGATGCGCGTCATGGTCGCCCAGTTGAGGAAGTTTCCACTCCACTGATTGTGGGTAGTTTTATTGCAATACCTGTTATTTGTCAGTGCAACAGGGACAAAAAGCTTGTTGGTCGTATCGTAGACGTAACATTTGTTGCTATCGAAATAACCAACGTATTCAATGCTGTTTTTATAGGTGGTGTCGGCATAGCCGTCACCATCCAGATCGTCGTAATCGGTATAGGCTTTATAAAACAACTGATGATCGTTGGACATGGCCAACATCACCATGGGTGTAGCGCTTTCCGCCAGCAGAGGTGGCACTGAAGCGTAATCCGCAATGGTTTGTGCACTTGCCATCATAGGCGAGACAACACCCAACCCTACGCTGAACGCAATAAATTTTCGAGCTGCATCCAATAATTTTCTTTTTTTCATAAACTGCACCTCGGCCTCAGAACCCGTTCAATACTTTGTATGTGGATTGCAAAGCTACCGACGCCCTGCCGCCATTGCCTTGCGCCAATGCCGTAATTCGGAATAAAGGCGCTCCGTTGTTCCAGGTCAGTGAATCCGCTTCATCAAAAGGAGTATCGGCGTCCCGCGGAACAAAACACAAAAATTCCACTATGTATTTCACATCGGTTTTCAAATTATCAATTTTGACAGTTTTGTAGCGACCTTCTGTTTCCCACACTTTCAATGTCGCATCACTCCAGAAATCGACTCGACGTTCGGAAGAATCCGCCACCTGACAATCAATTTCGGTATCCGTCGCCAGATAATTGCCCGCAAAACACAAACCATCATTGCAGGTTTCGTTGTAACACCCGGACCCGCTGCAGGTTGAAAATAATTTTTCTCTGCTGGGAGGACTATTAGCCAGATTGCTTTCCACAATCACCAACGCGGCTTCCGCCGCCTCGAACGCTACACCTCTATCGCGCTGACTCGCCGCCAATTTCAGATCGGTATTGGATGATTTCATGCTGGTCACGCCGAGCAGCGTTACCACGGCCAGAATAATCAAGCTTACAATTAATGCAGTGCCGGATTGTTTACCTCTGCCAACATGCACGATATTTGGTTTTTGTTGCAGCCAATACATGATCACCCCCTATTGCGAATGCGGACCGTGGAGTTGACGACTTGCCGCATATAGCGATCTTTGTATTCGGTATCAGCCAAAACTCTGGTTTCTTCCGTGTTGAGAACCGGCATTTGCGAGCGGAAAACCAAGCTGAGTTTCACACTGATCACTTTGTCCCATTCGGCATCATTGGCAATCTCACTGGCTTTGCGCAATTGATCCACATTGCCGTCGTTGTTGGTATCGAGGCCGTAGAGAATTTCCATATCTTCAACGCCCAATGCAATTTCTTCAGCAGCTGTGCCTGGCGCTCCATTTGCGTTAAACACTTGGCGAAATAACGCTGGCATTCCCGGCACCATAGTGGATTCACCGACATAATAAGCGTGCGCAACAAATTCCATCACTTTTGAACCAGGGCCATACTCTCCTGTAGCTATATTGGCCGTGCCGCATGAGGTCGCAGTACAGCTGGCATCACAGACAAAATCTCCGCGAATAAGCTTGGTGCAATTACCTGCACCCATATCGTGAATAATTTGATTAGAAGGCAAACCGCTTGGGCCGCTGACCTGAAAGAGACCGACATTTCTACAATTTCCATCTGCGATCATTAAAGTGCTGCCAGGCGCATAATTGTGATTTTCCCAAAGTTGTATGGTGGCCGAAGTTGGCACGTGACTTTTGACATCCAACTCGCCAGCATCTGCGGCACGACGGATCAAAATTCCGTCGGTTCCAGCTTTAACCAAATCTTTAAAATCTGCGGGAAAATCGTCGGTGTTGGTTTCGCCTTCAAATCCTTTGATGCCGTAAAGAGAAATATAACCACCTGCATCATCTTTAACGGAGTTTGCAAGCTGTACAGAATTTTTTGTAGCGCAGCCAAGATAGCCCGCCATGCGAATATCTTTACTCACCAAATCCAACGCATAACGCGCATTGGCTTGAATAAAAGACACTTCATCCTGGTCGAGAAAATTGCGTTTGCTTGATACGACAACTTGAACAGAGCCGGCGATCACCGCCATACCTATAACCAGCGATACCAACAGTTCAACTACCGAAAGACCGTTTTGGCATCTCCGTGACCGGTTGCCATAGCAGGAGATACTCATCATTAAATCTCCGTCATCAAGACATATTCACTCAATTCCGGCGTCCCGTCCTTTTTGGTTGAGCTGCGGGAATCGTCGAACTGAACAGTAATCGCATAAAAATCACCGACGCGCTGCACCGATGCTTTGCCGGATACCAGAGTGCTGGTCACGTTGTCGCGCCATTGTTTCAAATTGAAATTGCGCAATTCGGCAGGAGAGCAAGTGACACTGGTGTCATTGCAATTTTTACTGGCGGTGGGAGCAGCTTCTTCCAGGCCAATTAAATAGGTATTGGCAATACCAGGACTGGAACGCATGTGCTCGAGAATTTCGTTGGCGAGATAAACCGCCTGCGTGTAGTAATAAGCGCTTTGATTGAACTGCATGGATTTGACTTGCATGGACAATACGCCCAGCATTCCCACCGCAAGTACAAACAATGCAACGACAACTTCAACCAGAGAGGAACCGACTTCATTACGGCGTAAACGGTTCATAAATCACCTATCACACTTGGGGGCAGGAAAAATCCGCATCCTCGGAATTTTTACCAATCCGCACTCGTCCGCTGCGTTCGACAAATATGGCTTCTTTTCCAGCCAGACTGCTGGAATCGCAATTCAACGCCATCAAGCGCTGTTGAGCTGCATTAAATCCGCGATTGTCAAAACGAATTTCCGCTACGCGATCAAAATTTTCATTCAAGACATGAAATGGAATGGAAACATCTTCGTTTTTGACTTGCAGAATGACTTCCTCGTCTTGCACAGCTTCACCGAGCTGTTTCGCCGCTCCTCCCTGATAGACCAACCAACCGTCGGTCCAGTCACCGCCGCAGGTTTTGCCATCCCGACTTGCGCAGACATAAGTGGCTTCTCCAGCACCAACCGCCCGTTCGCGCGCCAATGTCAAAGTCTCAGCGAATTTTTGCTGGATGCTCGCAGCAGCATGATGTTGTTTGTAATCCTGGATGAGCGGCATGCTCGCCATCGCCAGCACCCCACTTACAACCACCACTGAAAATACTTCCAACAGGGTGAAACCGCGCTGCTTGCTATTGGAACTGCTCATGGATGCCAACTCTCATTAGGTGTTCTGGGCTTACCCAAATCGGGTGTTCAGGCGCACCTCGCGCAAAAACGAAGCCCGCCAAATAACACTAGAGCAGCCTCACAGCACCCGACGGGCGCGAAAGACCAGCGGGCTAAAGTGGCGATAAGCGTGATAAGAAAGGTTTTTCCTAATAACCGAAGGAAATAAGGCGATTTTTGATAGAAAAGATTCTTAGGTCTTATTTGGCGCGAGGTAGATTGAGGCGACAGCCATAACTTAGAGCCTGGCTTGGTTTAGGGTTAATCAGAGGATTAGGAATGGCTTGTACCACTCCTATCAGCCGAACAAACGGCGCGCTTCCGCGGCAATGATCTGCGCAGCTTGCGCAAGAACTTCTTCCGGTTGGCAATAGGTCAAACGCAGGCATTGCCGCGCATGCGGCCAGCTCTTCTCCCAACCGAAGAAAAACGGTTCTCCCGCCATCACCAGCACGCCGAGTTTTTTCAGATTCTCGTAAAGCACTTGGCTGCTGACCGGCAGACCTTCAAACCAGAGCCATACAAAAAATGCCCCCTGAGGTTCGTGAATCCGGTATGGCAAGCCGTTGAGCGCTTTATCCAAAGCATCGACCAGAAAGTCGCGCTGGCCGCGGTAAAAATCCGGCAGAGTTGTGTGTCCGAGACGAGCCAGATCACCGCTGCGAATCAAGCGTTCCAACAAAGCTGGCCCGAGATTGCCATTGGCCAGACTCATAATGGTATTGGCGCGGGCCACCCAGTGAATAATGGGTTCATCCGCTATCACGATCGCGGTGCGCACGCCCGGCAGACCGAGTTTGGATAGACTCATTACATTGATCATGCCTGGACGCCAGGGATTTTCGCAGGCTTCGTACACCAATCCCGGGAATGGCGTGCCGTAGGCGATATCGACGATCAACGGAATATTCGCTGCGCGCGCTGCGGCGGCAAGTTTTTCCATTTCTGCGCTGGTCAATAAATTGCCGGAAGGATTGGTCGGGCGAGTGACGCACATAGAGCCGACGGTTGCGTCTATATCGAGGTGTTCCGCATCGAATGCGTATTTAAAGCGATTCGGTTGCGTGAGCTTGAGAAGCGGTTTGCGCGCCTGAAAAAAATCGTGTTGCAAGCCTTGCGCGGAATATCCCAGATACTCTGGCACCAGCGGCAATAAAACCTGCCGCTGCCCGCCGTCAGATGTCTGTCCGGCAAAAAGGTTGAGCAAAATAAAAAACGCGAGCTGGCTGCCGCTGACCAGCGCAATATTCGCTGGCGAAACCCGCCAGCCACATTCCAGCGCAAAAAAATCCGCCAACGCCTGCAAGGTGGAATCCGCCCCCTGTGGTGCTGGATAAACACCCAATAAATCACTGGTCGCTTTGGAATCCGCAGCGAGCGCCTGCAGATGCTTCTGAAAACATTGTTGCGCCTCGAGCACTTGCGCAGGGTTGCCACCACCGAGAAACAGGATATCCGGATTGCGGCTCAGAGCTTCACCCAGATCCTCCATCAGTTGAACAATCGGCGAGTCTTGTGCCAGAAGCTGGCCAAAATGGGAAAGGTTTCCCAAATGAGAAAGGTTCATAGTGCTTAACCGAGTGACGGGGCGGGCATCTTACCGAACGCCCTCTCCGCAAAAAAGGGAAGCAGGTATTAGAGCAGCCCAAACGCGAGAAGGGTTTCGCGCAGTTTGTCCTGATCTATAGGCTTTTTGATGAAGTCAATCGCACCGAGCTGCAACACTCGCTCGCGCGCAACGGGTTGGATATCGCCGGATATAACAATGACAACGGTTTTGAGGTCTTCTTTGCGGATGGCATCCAGCACGCTAAAACCGTCCATTTCCGGCATTGTGAGATCCAGAAAGACGATTTCACCCTTGCCCTGCCGAATAGCTGCCAGCGCCTCTACCCCATTGCTGGCGTAAGTAATGCTCACGTCCCAACTCTCTGGCAGCGACTTGGCAACCTGCTTGCGCGCCATGCTGGAGTCATCACATATCAGTAAAGGTATTGCCATAGAACGGGGGAAATCAGGACCGCTGTGATACAGCTTAGTATAGACGGCGAAACAAACTTGGCCGGATTATTACAAATCTTTGCGCTGTCACCAGTACCCAGCAGTTTAACAATCGTCCGCGCTAAGGTTTGCCCGGTGGCAGCAGCAACTCGGGGTGTTCCGAATCGCTCTGAGGTTGAGTTTCTTCCGACGACTTCGCCGCAACCATCAAATCCTCCAGTGACCGTCCCAGAATACGCTGTGCCTCATCAACCAGTTCGCGACTGAGCTGCAGGTAGGGTTCGCGCCAGTTTCCGAGGGCATACTTGGAGGGCATGGCCTGCAGATCCTGCAAACTGATCTTCAATACACTCGCCAAATCCCAAAGCGTCAAATCGCGCAGATCGCGGATCAGCACATAGCGGCCATTGGCGGTTTGGGAGAGCCAGTGGGCTTTTTCCAGGCTTGTGCGCAGGCGCTGCCAATGTACTACCCCTATTCCCATGCGGTAACAATCACCATCCGATACCGTACGCCCGGAACGGCAGCGTTCGCGCAATAGCTCCAAACACATAAGCGCCGCGAACATGTCGCTGAGCTTGTTCTCCTGCACCACATAACTGCGCTCCGCCAGAGTGCGGACCAGAATCGCTCCGGCGAGCACCACCGTCCACGCCAGATTGATCCACAATAGAAAAAGCGGCACTGCGGCAAAAGCGCCATAGACGATTTGGATCGACGACCTCACCACCACTTCACTGAAAACGTCTTTCAATATTTGAAACGCCAGGGCGGTAGTGAATCCACCGATCAGCGCATGGCGAAAAGGCACCCGACAATTGGGGACAGCAGCAAACAGCAAAGCAAAACCAATAACCGTCAGACAAAACGGCAATACACTGAATATGACCGAGCTGACGCCAAGTGTGTCCCACTTGTTGAACACCAGTTTCAGGGATAACACATAAGTACTGATGGCAAGGCCGACACCGAGCAGCAACGGACCAATGCTCAGCACCGCCCAGTACAACAGGAAGCTGGTAAAACCTTTGCGCGGTCGCGCAACTCCCCAGATGTTGTTGAACGTCTTTTCGATGCTGGTCAGCATCCAGTAGGCGGTAACCACCAGCATCCCTACCCCCACCCCGGTCAGCGAGCGCGCATGGGCGGAGAATTCCGTGAGATAGCTCTGCAGTTCCCGGCCGCTCTCCGGAATGAAATGCACAAACAAAACACTCTGCAGCTTTTCCGCCACACCATCGAATGCCGGAATCAAGGAAAACACCGCGTAAACCACTGTCATCAGCGGCACCAGGGCAAACAAGGTGAGATAAGTCAATGCGGCGGCACTTTTGGAGCAGTCGTGCGCAACATAGTCGGTGGAGAGGTTGCGGAAAAATCGCCCGACGGTATACAGAGGGCGACGCCATTTCAGTGGAATCAGATCGGTTATCGCAGGCATGACTCATCCAAAGTTCTGGATCGGATGTCGTTAACATGCGAATTAAATGCGCAGCATGTCGGAGACGTCCGATCGTCTTTTTATTTGATATCGGCGAAGTCCAAATTCCCGCTGCCCACAAAATTTATCCGGGCTAGAATGTGGCCTTTCTTATTAACTTAGACGTTCTATAGATCTCATGGCCGAAACCGTCACGATTTATCATAACCCACGTTGCAGCAAGTCGCGTGAAACCCTGGCGCTTCTGGAAGCCAATGGCGTAACCCCTAAGATAGTTCTGTACCTGCAGACGCCACCGGACGCCAGCACACTGAAAACCCTCCTCAAAACCCTGAAACTCACTGCCCGCGACCTATTGCGCACTAAGGAAGACGAGTACAAGGCACTCAAACTCGACAATCCCAAACTCAGCGAAGACGACCTGATCGCCGCTATGGTGAAGCACCCCAAATTGATCGAGCGCCCCATAGTGGTCAAAGGTCGTCGCGCAGTGCTCGGTCGCCCACCGGAAAACGTCCTGCAATTGTTGGGGTGAGCATGTCCTACATATTGGTGTTGTATTACAGCCTGCACGGCAGCACCCGCGAAATGGCGCGTCAAATCGCCCTCGGTGTTGAAAGTGTTGGAGTAGAAGCGCGTCTGCGCACTGTGCCCAAAGTATCGACTGTGTGCGAAGCGGTTGAAGAAGACATCCCGGCGTCGGGCGATGTTTATTGCAGCTCGGCCGACCTGCAAAACTGCATAGGTCTCGCCCTCGGCAGCCCTACCCGCTTTGGCAATATGGCCGCACCCATGAAATATTTCTGGGACGGTACCGCCAGTCTCTGGGTGGGCGGACATCTCGTTAATAAACCCGCGACCGTGTTCACTTCGACTGCGTCTATGCACGGGGGGCAGGAATCGACCCTGCTCTCCATGATGCTGCCGCTGCTCCACCACGGCATGGTCATCGCCGGCCTGCCCTATACCGAAGCCGGTCTGCACCATACTAAAAGCGGTGGCACACCCTACGGTGCTTCGCATACAGCGGGAGCGAAAAGCGACCCCACTCTGACCGACGACGAAATCCGCCTGTGCTTTGCCCAGGGAAAACGTCTGGCGCAGCTGGCGCTGAGTTTGCGGAGCGGCGTTAATGGCTGATCAAACCCGTCTGCCGTTGCTGCGGCATCTCACACTCGCCGGATTGGCGGTATTGCTACTGTCGCTTTCCCTCTGGCAATTCGTTCGTCCAGGCGGAAGCCACATTGTGCTCTGGGCGATTCAGGTTCTCCCACTGGGGATTTTTATTCCCGGCTTGATCCGCAACAAACCGCGAGTCTATATCGGCTTTTGTTTTGTGCTGTTGCTGTATTTCATCAAGGGAGTGGAAGGCGTGTTCCATCCGGCGCGCGCCTGGATTGATTATCTGCTGCTTTTCTTCAGCGTATTCCTGTTTATCACTGCCATGCTCACCAGCCGCTGGCTGCAACAACATTCTTCATCCACGGAAACATCTCATGCCGAGTCACCGTAGACACCACTCGCCTATAGTGCGGCTGGCCAAATTGGTTTGGCGCAGTTTGAATTGGGTGCGCACCGCAGTACTCAATGTTTTGACCCTGATTATTCTGATTGCTGTGCTGCTGGCGATTTTCGGATCGCGCGGACCTGAGCTGCCGGAACAAGCCCCTCTGCTGGTCAGTCCATCGGGCATATTGGTTGATCAGCTTTCCTACACATCGCCTTCCGCCCGCTTATTAAGCTTTGGCAATGAAGGTCCTGCGGAAACTGTTGTGTGGGAACTGGTGGATACCATCGACCGCGCCGCGCAGGATTCCCGCGTGAGCGCGCTTTTGTTACAGCTCGACAACCTGCAAGGCGGCGGTCTGAGCAAACTGCAGGAAGTTGGCCAAGCACTTGAACGCTTCCGCGCCCAAGGCAAACCCATTATTGCTCTGGCCGATAGCTATTCGCAGGAACAATACTTTCTCGCCAGCTACGCTGACGAAATCCATATGAACGAGTTGGGAGCGCTGTTCCTGACCGGGTTTGGCCTGTACCGCAATTACTACAAGGATGTGCTCGACAAGCTGGCAGTGAATTTCCACATCTTTAAAGTTGGCGACTACAAGGACTTCGTTGAGCCTTATGTGCGCAATGAAATGTCCAGCGCCTCGCGCGAGCACAACCGCCAATGGCTGGAAGCTCTGTGGCAGGAATACACCGAGCAGGTGGAAAAGCAGCGCCAGCTGGAGCCCGGTACCCTCACCCGCTTCATCAACGATATGTCCGAGCATCTTCTGGCCACCCAGGGAGATACCGCGCAACTGGCTGTGCAACACGGTCTGGTGGATCGTGCCAGCTCGCGCCGGGAACTCACCCAAGCCCTGATCGAGCGCTTCGGCGCTGCGCCGGACAATCCGGAAAAACCGCTTTATATGGAACTGGCCGACTACAAAGGAAAACGCGTATGGCCACCGGTGGAGAAACAGAGCGGCAACATAGCGCTGATCGTCGCCAGCGGCACCATCATGGACGGACACCATCCGGAAGGCTCCATCGGCAGCGAATCACTTAGCGAGTTGATCCGCCAAGTGCGCCAGGACGAATCCCTGCAAGCGCTGGTATTGCGCATCGACAGCGGCGGCGGCAGCGCATTTGCATCCGAAGTGATTCGCCAGGAGCTGGAGCAAGTGCGCGAAGCGGGCAAAACGGTGGTGGTTTCCATGGGCAGTCTGGCGGCATCCGGCGGTTATTGGATGGCCATGGGCGCCGATGAAGTCTGGGCAACACCCACTACCCTTACCGGCTCCATAGGCGTATTCGGCTTGTTTCCAACGCTGGAACATAGTTTGGAAAAGCTCGGCATTCATACCGATGGCATTGGCACCACAGACCTCGCGGGCGCTATGCGGGTGGACAAATCAATGCCAGAAGAAGCCGTGCAAGTAATGCAGTTGAGCGTTGAACATATCTACAACCGCTTCCTGCGTGTCGTGGCCAAGAACCGCGAATCCGATCCTTCTGAGATTCACAAAGTCGCACAAGGACGGGTGTGGACAGGGCTCGCCGCACATGAGCTGGGACTGGTGGACAAAATCGGCTATCTCAACGATGCCATAGCCTCTGCAGCACAGCGCGCAGGATTGGAAGACTACAGTGTGAAACTGATTGAACGGGAGCTGACTCCACAAGAACAATTGGTGCGCGAATTATTCGGCGCGGATGCCGACGCGCTCTGGCAGAGCAAAATCACTCAATGGCTGGGACTGGACAAGGGATTATTGGCGCAGATCAGTTCCAACCTGCCGGAACCGCTAGCGCTGTTGCTGCGCGAGAAAATCCACACCACCTATGCGCTCTGTTTGGAGTGTTCCGCGTTTAAATAAAACCTGTCTTTTCCCTCTCCCTCCTGGAGAGGGTTAGGGTGAGGGCAAACCTGCAAACAGCTTGTCCAGCCGCTGCAACTGGATCAGCAGCGGCCTCATGCGCTCCATCTCTTCCTTGTAGACTTCTTCGGCCATAGGCGATATACCGCAGGCAGATGGCAGCGGCAGGCGCTCTTCCACCAGCATATGCATGCGCGGCAACAGAATGAACTGCAGCCACTGGTGAAATTGCAAAGTATCGATCGCAAAGGGCTGGTCGCTGGCAAGGGCCTCTTCACTGGGTAATTCGTCTTCCCATAAACGCGCACGGCGCAGTTCACATTCGATATCGAGCAGAATCTCCCCGACGGAGATATGGCGATCAGTCATAGTCCAGCTCCAGGCGAAAGGGTGGCAGGGAATTCAAAATCGCCTTGCCGTAGCGTTTACTGATCAGCCGGCGATCCAACACTGTGACAACACCTGCGTCGTCTTCTGTCCGCAATAACCGTCCGCACGCCTGCACCAATTTGATGGCAGCGTCGGGTACGGCGATTTGCATAAAGGCGTTTCCGCCTTGAGCTTCGATCCACTCCGCCATGGCAGCTTCGACCGGGTCGTCCGGCACGGCGAAAGGAATCTTGGCAATAATCACATGTTCACAATAGCGGCCCGGCAAATCCAATCCTTCGGCAAAACTCGCCAGACCGAACAGCACACTTCCCTGCCCTGCGTCGACGCGATCTCGATGCGCTTTGATCAGAACCTGCTTGGATTCATTGCCCTGCATCAAAATTCGCTCGCGCAGTTCATCGTCCAGTTGTTCATGCACATCCAGCATCTGGCGGCGCGACGCGAACAGCACCAGTGACCCCTGAGTTGGATTCAACAAACGCGGCAACATACCGACTATGGCCTGGGTGTGCGCATCCACGAGGTTGCCATCCACCGCTGCCTTCGGCACCCGCAGCACGCCGCGGCTGGCAAAATCGAATGGACTCGGGACCACCTCATAAGTGGCATCGGCGGGAGTGCCAGCGCGCAACTTAAAGCGCTCGAAACTTCCTAACGCCGTCAAAGTGGCCGAGGTCGCCACCGCGCCACAGCACACCTGCCACAGATGTTGCGACAAGGTATGGGAGGCCAAAATCGGACTGGATACCACTTCAAAATCCACCGTATCTTCGTATTGAATCAACGAAATCCAACGGGCTATGGGCCATTTCGGGTCGGGCGTGCTGTCGGAATAACTTTTCCACAGATCCTGGTTCGCCTCCGCGCGGGAACACCAGCTCCCCAACAGCGGAAACACCGCTTCCAGTTCGTCCATGGGCACGGGCGAGTGGTCGCTCTCCAGCAGCTTGCTGACCTCGTTACACAACTTGTCCAGCAGACGATAAACCTCGCCGAAAGCGCTGGCCAGTTGTCGAGCAATTTCCTCCAGTGCGGGGGGAACCTGTCCCTGGGGAAAACGGTAGCGCGGTGTCGGCGCTGTGCGATCCATCTCCGCCATATAGGGCACCAGCAGCGGCTGCACCGTATCGAGCAGCTGGCGGGTGGTTTTCAACGCGCTTTCGACGGGTGCGGCGATCTGCATGATATGCACCGCGTCCGCCAGCGATTCCATCAGCCCCTTCCACTGTCCTTCACTCATACCGAGCCAGCGGCTGGTGGAGACCACGCGGGTGTGCGCGGAAAAATGGCTAAGCGCCTTGTCCGGCAAATGGTGGGCTTCGTCGAAGATATAGATGGTGTCCTGCGGCGACGGCAGAATCGCGCCGCCGCCGAGGGCGAGATCCGCCAACACCAGATCGTGATTGGCGACTATGCAGTCGAGATCGTCGAGAGAATCCCGCGCCTTAAAAAACGAACACTGGCGAACAAAGCTGCAGCGCCGGCCGGTGCACTGACGGTGATCGGTTGTGACACGGCTCCAAGCTGCCTGCGGCAGTTCTTCCGGCCAGCTGTCGCGATCGCCATCCCAACGATTGGTGGACAGCTGCTCCATCATGGATTGGTATAGGGTTTTGTCCTGCGGGGAAATGCCGCCGCTGACGTCGTCGTAGAGGAACAGCAGATCTTCGTGGCTTTCCGCCAGAATCCGGTCCAGTTTGCTGAGGCAGAGATAACGACCGCGCCCTTTGACGAGGCCGTATTCAAAGGCCAGACCGCTGTTCTGGCGCACGTCCGGCAGGTCTTTAAAAACGATCTGCTCCTGCAGTGCCACAGTTGCGGTGGACACCACCACCTTTTTGCCTAATGCCTGAGCGGCGGGAATGGCGGCGAGCAGGTAGGCAACGGTTTTACCGGTACCGGTTCCCGCCTCTACCACGCATATATGGCCATCGTTGGAACGCTTTTGCTCGTCATCCAAACGGATCGCCCCTAGGGTGCGGGCGATCGCGGCGATCATCAACTTCTGGCCGTAGCGGGGATTGAGTTGCTTGGTCTTGAGGAAGCGGGAGTAACTCGACTGTATCGCTTGCTTGACCGTATCTGGGAGCATCTCTAGGCCTGCGCCGCCGGACGATCATCCGACTCGGTAAAGTCGGACTCCTGCAGCGTATGGAGTTTGGTATATACCGGGTTGGCGTAGATGCGCAGCATCATGTCACGCCACTCCGGATCACAAGCTTCCAGGCGTGCCTTCAACATACGTCGCGCAGCGGACGCATCGATTTCCGCGAAAGGCACCCCCTTAACACCGACGATCACGTCAGGCGCTTTGCCTTCAATCATTTCGTAGGCCACGCAGTTGCTCGCGTGTAACACGTAGTTATCGATGATCGCGTCGTCCATCACGGCCACAGCCTCATCGACTGTAGTGATCGCAGGCGACAAGGGTTCACCGAACGCCAGATGCACACGCCCTTTAAAACCGGAAATGCCCTTGGCAATGGAACGCACGTCTTCGTGCTCACCTTTGACGTAGCGGCCGTCTCGTTTGAGGATAGTCAGCTCGCGCGCTTTATCCGCGTCGCAAGGGTCCCATTCATAGGAAATCGACACAGGCACAATATTCGCGCGACTCAAGTAATCGCCCAGGGTCTCGGTTTTGGCGCGCGACATCGCCAGCATGCTGATGATGGCGGGATTGGTCTTGTCCACACCGTCCTTTGCCCTGCCCTCGCGCTGGGCGATCCAGATATTGGCGTTGTCGTTGACCACCGAATGATGGATATAGGCCGACAACTTGCGCGCCGCACGCAGCTTTTCCTTAGGAGCAGTTGCGGAGCGGTTGACGATAAAACTTTTGTTCAAGCGCATCAGGTCGGATGCAAACGGCTTGGTCAGCAGATTGTCGCCTATGGCGATACGCAGGGTTTGGAAGCCGTTGTGGTAGAGCGTCCAGTTGACGAACGCCGGGTCCATGGCGATATCCCGATGGTTGCTGACAAAACAATAAGCGCGGCTTTGGGTGAGATATTCCAGACCTGAGACAGTCAATTCCGTCACCGTTCTATCCAACAGGCGGCGCATGTACTTTTCGATGCGCTGCTGAAAGTTATCAACCGTTGCAACGTCTGCGGTTTCATGGCGCAACGCCGCGCGCACCACCGGGCGCAGCAAGGGCGCGGCAAACTTGCTCAGCGTTGGAAACTTGAGGCGCGCCACTGTATCGACAAATTCGTTGTCGCCGATCAGGCGGGCGATGGTGGGGCGCACCTCGTTATCGTTGTAGGGGCGAATATCATCAAATTCGGACTGTGCCTCGGCAGACTGGGCCGCGGCCAGATGAGATTCGGTCAGAGAAGACATAAACAGCGTGACCCAGAAAAAATGACGGACAAAAATACAGAAAACAGCTGGTAATTTCCACTTACAGCCGGATTTGGATGGCCAGACGGCCCGAAACATTTGGCGCACAAATGAGAGTGTGAGTTGTGCTGCATCAGCCGACACCAAGCGTGTGCTATAGTCGACAAAGGGCCTTTGTCGAAGCGTTAGACCCGGATGAGCCATCACCCCGCATGAATATATTGATCGTCGAAGACAGCGCAACTCTACGGCACGCCATGTGCCAGTACATTCGCAACGCCGGGCATAACCCAATAGTAGCCAATAATGGTGAAGAAGCACTGCAGCTGTTTGACGCCAGCCGGGTCGATATGATCGTCATGGACGTGGAAATGCCGGGCCTGGATGGTTTTGAAACCACGCGATTGATCCGCGAATGGCTGGAAAAAGACGATCTCTGGCTGCCCATCATCTTCGTCACCGGAAAAAATGAAGAAGACGACCTGCGCAGAGGGATTGATGTCGGCGGTGACGACTACCTGATCAAACCTGTCAGCGAAACCATTCTACTCGCCAAAATCCGCGCTATGGAACGCATTATCACCATGCGCAATGAACTCAAACGTCTGAACCAGAGCTTGATCGAACTTAGCGAGCGCGACAGCCTCACTCGATTATTCAACCGCCGGACCTTCGATGAGCGCGCGGAAAATGCCTGGAAACAGGCTGCGCGCAATCACGAGGCCCTGGCGATCCTGATCATGGACATAGATCACTTCAAACTCTACAACGACTGCTACGGCCACGTAGCGGGAGACGAGTGCATCGTCAAAGTGGCCGATGCCATCACTCAAAGCCTGGGCCGACCCGGAGATATAGTGGCTCGTTACGGCGGCGAAGAATTCATCGTGGTGTTGACCAATACCCGGGAAGATGGCGCCTACCATGTGGCCGAGCGCATCCGCCAAAACGTGGCTGCGCTCAATATCCGCCACCGCGCCTCTCCTACTTCCACCCACATTACCGTCAGTATCGGCGGTGCCGTTATCAATCACACAGCTGGTACCCATCTGCGCGACCAGATCCACGCCGCCGACAAAGCCTTGTACGCCTCCAAACAAGCCGGTCGCAACCGTGTGACCGTCAAATTGTTCAGTCCCAAGGTGCGCATTCTGGTAGCGGATGATACCGGGCGTCTGGCGCGCTCCATCGACAGCAAGCTCAAACAGTATTTCGCCCTGCTGCAGGCGCGCTCTGGCCAGGAAACTCTTTCCCTGGCCAGCCGCAACCGGCCTGACGTAATCGTCATGAATGGAAATTTGAAGGGAGATGACGCCGTCGACACCATCAAACGCCTGCGTGAGGACAGCAACACGGCGCAGATTCCGATTCTGACTGTGTGTCAGGATGTAAATTACTGGCAAAGTCTGGAACTGGAAATCGACGGCTGCTTTGCTGATGCCGAATCGCCCGTTGAGTTGATCGATAAACTCAATCGTTTACTTTTTTAAGGCTGGAAATAGAGGCCTGGGTGGAATCCAAAGTCCCCGCCGATTTAGGTGAGGGCAGACAGCTCGCAGAGTCACACAAAAAAGGGCACTCAGTGCCCTTTTTTCATATCTTGTCGCGGCGATGAAACCAATGTACGGGCCGCGCGTATTGATCAACCAGATGCACCACATCCAGCACCATCGCAAATAACGCCATGCGCACCAACAGCCCATTATCCGCCTGGCGGAAAATCGCGAGATTAGGGTTCTGGTTCAGATCGTTATCCAACTCGTTGGCGTCGGAGCGAGAGTCGCGCGGCAGCGGATGCATGATGACCGTGTTGGGCTCGCAGAACTTGGTGTAGATCGCCTGATTCAAGCGGAAACGTCCGCGGTACAAATCCGCTTCTTCTTTGGTGGGGAAACGCTCTTCCTGAATGCGCGTGGAGTAAACGATATCCACGTTGCTGATACTGGCAGTCAGTTCAGAAGAAATCGTGACTTTGTGACCGGCCTGGCGTGCGAGCTCCACATAAAACTCCGGCATCGCCAATTCGGCTGGAGAAACCAAGGTGATATGGACATTGTTAAACAGACACAAGAGACGGCACAGAGAGTGAACTGTGCGGCCGTATTTAAGATCGCCGATCATGGCGATGCGCAAACCGTCAAGGCCGCGGTTGCGACCGCGCAGTTCTTTGCGAATGGTGTAGAGGTCGAGCAATGCCTGACTGGGATGCTCGTTGGCGCCGTCACCGCCGTTGATCACCGGCACACGGCTGGCGGCGGCAAACTCGGCCACTGAACCTTCCGCCGGATGGCGCATACAGATGACGTCGCTATAGCCGGAGAGAACACGAGCGGTGTCGTAGAGGGATTCGCCCTTGGCGATGGCGGAGCTTTTGAAACCGGTGGTTTCGCGAACCTCACCACCCAAGAGATTGAACGCGCAGCCGAAGCTGACGCGGGTTCGCGTGCTTGGCTCAAAAAACATATTGCCGAGGATCGCCCCTTCCAGTACTCGCGTCGCCTTTTCGCGCAGCGCGTAGGGAGCCATGGTATCGGCCACATCGAAGATTCGCTCTATGTCGCTTCGTTCGAACTGCTCAACCGACAAGATATGCGCACCGGCAAACTCCATAGAACCCCCAATATGATCGACAAATTGGGGCGCTATTCTAGCGGCGCCACTGCCTGAAGCAAACTATCGCGAACATTAAGTTTCATAGAGACTGACTTCGCTGTAAGTAACCAAGCACTTAGAAAGACAGGGAATACGCCCTCTTTGAACGCAGCCACGCCCATTGCCCTTGCCCTCCTCGTGACGAGGAAAGCGAATGTGTTCCAAATCGGAAACCATAACCAAAACGCGAGCGAAGTGAAGTTCGCAAATAAATAGAATGGCCGGCCGAATCAGAGCCAGACCTGTCACTCGAGAAATCCTTTTGGACGGCAATTACGAACTTAACAATTTTTATGGTGCGAATTCGCCAACCATAATAAACGTCTCGCAAAAATGACCAAAAAATTGCAGACAATCGGAAAATAATCGGAGATTGAACACCAACAGCTTCCTCGTCTGCATTGGCCATCAGATAGTTATAAGAACAGAAAGTCCTAGGGATATTCGGAATAACAATTACTCCTCCAGCAGAACTAAGCCAATGTTAGGACTTAGGGCAAAAGATTTTTCGCGGGATGCCGACTACTCTTATAAACGAAGCCTCAATTGCCTCACGAGGGCACCGAGACTCATTACATAAGCCGGAACCGCCAAAAAGGATTACAGTGTCTGCAGACAAACTTGACAGCCTGATCAAATTCACCGACTGCGATGGTGCTTTAGCTATTCTCAAGGAGCGAAAACTGCGCTGGAGCTCGCCCGATCGTTTTGGCGATCCATTCGAGCTGTCCGCCAGTAGCGGTTTTAACTTTGATACGAGTTCTTTGCTAGATTCCACCATCAAACTGGCAGCGTCGATGATTTTTGCCCCTGAACAACCGAAAGGGGAATCGCCATTGATTAATGCCATACGACGCTGGCGCGATGAAGATCGCTTTCACTCCGCCGACGAATCTCACAGCACCTTGCGCGATTTGCTCAGCAAAATGGTGGATTACCGACAGGCACAGCTGGAAATCCTGCATTCCAAATGGCAGGAATACGTACGCAAGGTTCGCATCTGCTCCTTTTCCGCCAAACCAGACAATCTGACTGCCTGGGATACGTTTGCCGACTGCCACCGCGGCATTGCAATTCGTTTCGCCTTGACCAACGCTGCGCCGTTTAACACGGCCAAACCCGTGGTGTACCAAACAGAGCGTCCGCAATTAACCAGTCTTCGCGAGCAGCTGGGAGCAATCCTGCACAACCGTAAAGACACAGCAGCGGAACGTTTCAACGATCACTTTTTTGTTAAAGGCCCCCATCGCAAACTCGAGCAGGAATGGCGCTGCATTACTGTAAGCCCGCGGGATATTCCCATTGCCGACAGCCATTACCAGGAATGGTATGACGACCTGCCCTTCGCTGCCGAACAAATCACGGCAATCTATTTTGGTATTAATACTCCTGAGTCAATAAAGGCTGAAATTGCGGCCTTAGCGCAGGAATTTTATCCTCAAGCCAAGCTGTTCCAGGCTGTACCAGGAAAAACTGGTTACGTCATCGAATTTGAAAAATCAAAGCCTTCAACATAACGACACCTAGCATCCCTCTTCTCTTAATTTCTTATTTTTCATCAAACGAGCCCTTTTTTTGCATGGCCTTAAACAAAAGCGACTTAGGTGCGGCCGCATGCTTTTGGATGGGGAAATCAAACTTAGCAAACGTAAAATCGATGCAATTCTGAATGATGGAAGAAAAAGCGCAGAAGCCGTCAATCTTATTTACGTCGACGATCGTCAACCGGGCATACAAAGAATCCGTTCGGCCGATGGTTTTACCTATGTTTCAGGCCACAAAAAAATTCGCGACCGTGCAACACTCGAACGCATCAAAAAACTGGTCATTCCACCGGCCTGGGAGAATGTATGGATCTGTCTCGAAGAGAATGGACACCTGCAAGTAACAGGCATAGATGCGCGCGGGCGCAAGCAGTATAAATATCACCCGCACTGGACAGCGCTGCGCAATCACACCAAGTTTTACCGCCTCTTACAATTCGGCCAGCAAATTCCCGCCATTCGACAGCACCTGGAAAAAGATCTCGCCCGCCCCGGCATACCAGTGGAAAAAGTGTTGGCGGCAGTGGTCAGTCTGATGGATCAGACCAGCATTCGCATCGGCAATAGCGCCTATGAAAAACTCTACGGCTCATTTGGCCTCACAACACTTAAAAATCAACACGTCAAAATTGAAAAGGATCGTTTGCACTTTATATTCAAAGGCAAAAAAGGCGTTGCACACAAAGTCACCCTCAAAAATAAACGCTTGGCGAGAATCGTAAAAAATTGCCGCGATATTCCCGGGAAAGAACTTTTTCAATATTACGATGAAGACAGCAATCCGAAAGGCATAGACTCCGGAATGGTGAACGCCTATCTAAAAGACATCACTGGAGAAGATTTTACCGCAAAAGATTTCCGCACCTGGGCGGGCACTGTCCACGCATTTACCGCGTTGCGTGATATAGGCATTTGTGACACACAAACGCAGCCAAAGAAAAATGTGGTGGCGGCACTGGATGTGGTTGCCAGCCACTTAGGCAATACCCGATCCGTGTGTAAAAAATATTATGTCCACCCTAGCATTCTGGAGCTTTACGAAGAGCGTCGATTACATCCTTATTGGGAAAAATGCACAGGTGATGATTGTCCCAAAGGGTTTTACCAGGAGGAGTACCTTGTGTTGTCGCTTTTGCAACGGGAATGCCGGTAGCGCGGGGAGCGTCATGCACTGTAGACTTCACCCTTCGCTACAAAGACACGACTTCACTTACAGGAGCATGTCATGCCGAACGTCAACCCTACAAACCTCGTCTCGATCGAGTGGCTTCAGCACAATATCCGTAACGATAACCTTATCCTTCTGGATGCCACTCTGCCGCCTGTAGGAAGAAAACCAGAAGAATTCGCCAATACCGGGCATATACCCAATTCTCTGCGCTTCGATATAGATGCCTTGTCGTTACACGACTCCGGCCTGCCGCACACTTTGCTGCCGCCATCGCTGTTCCAAGAAGAAGCGCGCAGGCTGGGAATCAATAAAGAATCCATCATAGTTGTCTACGACAGCATCGGCATTTATTCCGCACCGCGCGCTTGGTGGAATTTCAAAGTCATGGGGCATGAAAAGGTTGTTGTACTTGACGGCGGTTTACCCGCCTGGATCGCCAGCAAGGGAGAGGTTGCTGCCGAGTGTAAAACAGCACAACACGCTGGCAATTTTATAGCGCGACTGGAGAGCACGCGCGTTGTCACGGCGAAAGATGTACTCAAGTCAATTAATCAAGCAACCACGCGTATTATCGACGTGCGCAGTACCGGACGATTTTCCGGTGCGGAAGCAGAACCGAGACCCGGCGTCAAAGGCGGTCATATCCCCTCCTCCGTCAATATTCCCTTCGGCAATTTGATCGATGGCATTTATCTTCAAGCAGAAAATCGTCTAAACGATATTTTTGCCAATGCCGGATGCGCAAAAGATCAGCGCCTGATTTTCAGTTGTGGTTCGGGTGTTACCGCTTGTATTGGAATACTGGCAGCGCAAGTTGGTGGCTACACCCATACAGCTTTATACGATGGATCATGGGCTGAGTGGGGAACAAAAGAAGGCTTGCCAATTGAAAAATCAGCTTAAGCTGAATTCGATCACGCCAATGCGGGCATTTTTTCAGTGAGAATTAAAAAAGAAGAACTGAAAAACGAAGAGCGGCCAAACCACTCCTGAACCTTGCGGTTCGTTTGCTGTTTGGCCGCTGCACGTTTAGCCTTGTTGGATTTTTCATGCACCCCACCCTTTCGCATAATCGGGTGAAACGCATGACCATTACGTCGCTCTTGTTTTTTACCCATTGAATATCCTCATTTAAACATAACTCTTTAATACACATATCACCCTTTAATACACAGCACCTGTTTTAAGGTGTGTACCACTTCCACCAGATCGGACTGGTTCTCCATTACCTGATCTATATCCTTGTAGGCTGCGGGAATTTCATCCAAAACCCCCGTATCCTTGCGACACTCCACTCCGCGAGTTTGTTCGATCAAATCTTCCCGGCGAAATTGCTGCCGAGCCGCTGTGCGGCTCATACGCCGACCTGCGCCATGAGCACAGGAGCAGAAAGAATCTGGATTTCCCTTGCCGCGCACTATGTAAGAACGCGCGCCCATACTGCCAGGAATAATTCCCAATTCTCCCTCGCGTGCACTGATCGCACCTTTGCGCGTCAAATAAACCTCTTCACCAAAATGCACTTCACGGCTTACGTAATTGTGGTGACAATTAATCGCATGTCGATCCGCACGAAATTCCGGTAAAAAAGGCTCAATAGCACGCAATACCAAGCCGAGCATTTCCTCACGGTTTATTCGCGCATATTCCTGCGCCCAACTTACCGCTGTCACATAGTCCACAAAGTGCTCGCTTCCTTCGGTGAAATACGCGAGATCCTTATCCGGCAAATTATGGATATGTTTACCCATATCCGCTTTGGCCAATTTAATAAAATATTGACCTATGGCATTGCCGATCCCACGACTACCCGAGTGCAACATCACCCAGATGTCTTTATTTTCGTCGATACAGATTTCAATAAAGTGATTACCGCTGCCCAAGGTTCCCAATTGTTTGGTCCAGAGCGCCTGCGGCTGTTTCAGCATTTTCGTCACAGTAGGATGCTTCTCAAACAACCAGTCAACACCCGTCGCCAGCTGTTTACAAGCACTGGCTCGCACACTCACTGTTTTATGTGCTTGCATACCTACCGGCACGGCGCGCTCAATGGCGCTGCGCATCGGCGCTAAATTATCCGGTAGCTGCGAGGATTTTACGGACAAGCGCACAGCCGTCATGCCGCAACCAATATCCACACCCACCGCTGCCGGAATAATGGCATTCAGCGTAGGAATTACCGAGCCTACGGTTGCACCAATCCCCGCATGCACGTCCGGCATGGCCGCCACATGCGAATGGACGATCGGTAAAGCGGCAATTTGTTTTAATTGCGTCAGCGCCTGATTTTCAATATCGCTGGTGTAAATTTTTACCGGCTTATGTCCGTTCGCAGCGCCCTTATTTAATTCAATTTTGACAGGCATAAAAACCCACTCAAAAGTCGATTGACTTTCGTAAATTCATTTACCCTTCCGAAGCGCCATAAAAAAACCCTGAACGGTTTCCCGATCAGGGCTTTTGACTCTGACCTGGAAGGATCGACTGCCCTTCCAAGTGAAACACTCAAAAGGGTTTTAAGACTTTAGATATACCTCATAGTTCATTTTGAGTGCCCTTCTAAAATTTGTTGCCAGCGAATGCCGAATTGGGCGGCGATAATACGCCGATTTTTTTGGCTGTCAATAGTCCGCTTTTGTTTTTTAATCCGCCGCATTTCGGTGCGACACAAACGGCCTGTTCCCATTTCACACTATTTTTTAATCATGTTTCGCATCTGAATTCCTGACGCTTTATAACAATTGTTTTCCTCCAACCATTGCCCCTTCTCTCCTAAGAATCACTTTGACTACAGGTTTAGACCATCTTAAGCCAGCCATATCTGCTGATTCCCAAGGGTTTAAGCCGCCAGGTACAAATCTACAAAACGACCTTAAGGTAATTGATATGACAATTAAAATTTGCAATCCATTAATCTCCTTTATGCTCCGCTGATCGGAGAAAACATAAAAACGGTGGCGTTAAATAAATCAATTTGCTGATATCTATAGTGGGCAGACACTTACTGTCCGCAACAAAAAAATAAACACTATTGCGGCCCCTTACACAATAGTGAAATAAACGAATACAACGAAAACCTCTGATTCCCAACAGTTCAGTTATAAGAGCTGCTGCATGGAATTATCGGACGCTGGACCAAGGTTGTGAACGTGTGATGTAGGTACACAACTTTTCGCAGGGCAATGGATATGAAGCTGTACAAGCAGAAAGGCTCTTCTCTTATAGAAGTCATGATATCTCTTTTTGTTTTGGCGATCGGCCTGCTCGGGATTTTGGGTATGCAGGTCAAATCCATGAAATTCAACCAATCTGCTGATACATACGGACGCGCTATAGTCTTGGCGAATGATATTGCCGAGCGCATCAGAGGCAACCCGAAAAACGCAACTGCCTACGCATCCACGGCAATTCCGGCAACCGCTCCCACCTCTTGTTCAACATCCGCATTCGATACACCTGCGTGCTCTCCTGCAGACTTGGTGAACTGGGATTTATTCAACTGGAGTAACGCCGTGCAGAAAAGCTTGCCGGCAGGCTCCGGGGAAATCTCATTAAAAACCCAGGGAACGCAAAGTTATATCCAAATTATTGTCTCGTTTGATGACAGTCGCGCGACCGATGACAGTACACCGTCGAAAAAGCAATACACCCTTTTGGTTGAACATCCCACCCAACTTGGAGGGGCTTGATATGTCCGCCAAACAGCGTTTTTTCTATTCGACAGGTATGACCGTCGTTGAGCTGATGATCGCCATTGTGATCTCTCTTTTGATTATGGCAGGTGTGGTGCAAGTCTTTTTTAATAGCAAAACCACCTTTTTAGCCCAAGAGGATATGTCGTATATCCAGCATAACGCCCGCTATGCCATGCATCTACTGACGAAGGATCTGCAAAATGCAGGGTATTGGGGATGTGCCGGAAGAGATCCATCTGTCGCCCTGGTAGCGCGAACAGAGAACTCAACGGATATCAACCGGCTGCTGGGATATAACCCTGATTCTGGATACTTGGAACCACTTCAGCCGGTTACAGGATTTGCAACAGGTTTTCCCGCCTCTTATGTCTCTTGGACAATTAAAACGAAAGACGGTGACCGCACGCCGGAGTCGCTGATTGTGCGCAATGCTGCTGGTGTTTCTTCGGTACTGGAATCACATATAGGTACCAATCTCACCCTCAAAAGCCAACATAATTTCAGCACTGGAGATTTGGTGACTGTGGTGGCGGAAGATTGCCGGCGTGTGGCATTAATTAAAATGGCGGATATTTTGGAAAACAGCACCATTCTGAAATATTCCGATACATCTATTTGCGGTGATGTGATCAAACCACCTAAAAAACAAAATATTCGCTGCAAACCGGGATGCGCCTGCGACAGTGTTTCTGGCGGTGGCTCCAAGGCATACAGTGTCGGCAGCCATGTGATGCCCTATAACGCTTCTGGATATTTTGTCGGTGAGTCCCCCACTCTACCTGGCCAGCCGTCATTGCAGCGCGTTATTTATGACAACGGCGCGCTTACGCGGGAGGAGCTCGCTCTTGGCGTTGAGGACCTGCAAGTGCGCTACGGTGTTGATACCGATAACGACGGCGCCCCAGACACTTATGTCGCACCTGATGTATTCACCGCTGCTCACTGGGATAACTGGAGCAAAGTGCGATCAGTGCAAATCAGTTTGGTATTCCGTTCCCTCGAACCATCCCTGCCCGCTGTTACTGCGCAATCTTATCTAAACCGGAATTACGAAGATAAATTCTTGCGGCAATTAATCACGGCGACGGTACGCCTGCGCAATGCGCTGTGATGAGGTGGTCTATGAGACAAAATAATCCATATCCAAAATCGCCCTATCGAAAACAAGCCGGTGCAACTTTAATCTTCGCCCTGGTTGTTTTAGCCGTCGCTACACTGCTGGGCATTTCCAGCATGCGCTCTTCCAACAACGCTTTAAAAATGGCGAGCAGTGCGCGAGATCATGCAGTGGCTTTTCAAGCGGCAGAAGCGGCCCTCGCGCAAGCTGAACAGCTTGTGTTAACCGCAAAATACACCGATGAAGATTTTATCTGCCGCGACTCATCATCCAACCGTTGTTTCAGCAGCGATTGTAAAAATGGCTTGTGTTTTACCGGCGATCTGAGCAACGCGATGTATAGAGATGATTGCAAAATCGCAAAACCCGCTGCGGCGGCAGAAGCCTGGCCCATCAAAAGTTATTGGGAAAATAATGGCGCCGCACTGCCCAAAGTCCAAATTGCCAAAACCGATATCGTCAACAGCGAAGACTTGGACACAGAAACCCTAGCTGTTCCCTATATGGTCGAGTTTCTCTGTTATGTGCCTCGCGATAATCAAACCGCTGACGATGAAAACAACCGCAATGGCGGAGTTCCTTTATATCGCGTGACTGTGCGTGCACAAGGCGGCGCAGGGCGCGCAGCCGTTATGTTGCAATCTGTATTTAAATCCGCGGGCTGAGGTGGAACCATGGCTAGCCAATATCTTCATAACAATTTTATTACCGGGATTGCGGCCTTGCTACTTTTGATTTGCGCAGCATCCACAATCCGCGCTCAAACACCGACAAACGCCGACTACCGAATTAATCCACCTTTGTCTGAACCAGCAAAATCCCACCCGATGGTGATGCTGACTCTGTCAGGCGACCACCAGATTTTTCTAAAAGCCTACAACGATTATGACGATCTGGATGGCGATGGGTTACCGGATGTTACTTACAACCACAATGTCATCTACAAGGGATATTTCAATGAGCATAAATGCTATACATACAGCGCGAATGACGGGCGCTTCAATCCCACCTCCGACGCAATAGCCCCTACCGCGGGATCGGTTCCAGGGCTTACTGCGGCTGGTCTTGCGAACAGACAATATTGTCTCAACAGTGCGGAATGGAGCGGTAATTTTCTCAACTGGGCAACCATGACCCGTATCGATATCGTCCGCAGCGTTTTATACGGCGGGATGCGCTCGACCGACACGGCAAACAGAACCGTTCTGGAACGTGCCTATTTGCCCAATGACGCGCACAGCTTCGCGAAATATTACAACGGCAACGACATCACCAAACTCACGGGCATCAGCTCTTGGCGTTTTACGACAAACGATCAAGATAAGCGCAGGAACGGCCTGACGTTTTGTAATACCAGCCTCGGCCACGCTCATGAAATCCCCTCGCAAAACCAAACCAATACCAGACCGGTTATGCGCGTGGTAAGCGGTAATTATTCCTTATGGGCAAACGGTGAACGATATCAATGTCTACTCGGCCTGAATGCTGCCAATCAAAAGGAATTTAACGAATATGCATTCGGTGTTTTTGGCAACAACGGTAACGATCCTAATATCACAGGAATTCATGCTTATAGCGATGTACCAGATGGCAAAGACCGCTGGGGAACCCATTGGATTGAGGATTACATCGTGAGGGTCGCTGTTTGCACCGATAATACCGAAGATAATATCCACTACTGCCGCCGTTATGGCGCCTCATATAAACCAACAGGTTTATTGCAGACCCACGGCATTCACAGAGAAAATCCTGTGATGTTCGGTTTAATGACCGGCGCTTCCAATAAAAACAAAACTGGCGGCGTATTGCGTAAAAATATTGGCCCCATGAGTGATGAAGTCAATCCTGATAACGGTGTTTTTTTGCGACCATCAACAGGCTCCATTATCGCTAGTATCGACTCGTTGAAAATTTTCGATTAATACTTCCAAAAAAGCGGGCCAAATCACGACAATTTCGGTTCCTACAATTTTACCTGTCCGTGGTTCAGGAGCCGATTTGACGAAGGCAAATGTCGCAGTTGGGGCAATCCATTCAGTGAAATTCTGGCCGAATCCTACCGCTATCTCGCGGGTAATAATGCGCCCCGTCTGGATAACAACGCCATACAAGCAGAAAGAACCGCATTACCATCTGCCACTGTGGCCAATTGGCAAGATCCCATCAATTTGATCACAGACAAAGCTTGCATCAATATGAATGTGCTGGGCGTAAATTCCAGCAGTGTTTCTTACGATGGTGATATTGGTCATCTGACTTTCGCACAGCTCGGTATCGGCAATAGCGATCAAACAATTGCATACTGGACAGATTTGGTGGGAAACGGCGAACTCAATAGCAACAAAAAATATTTCGTTGGCAGCGTGCAAGGGTCGACCACGTCGAGTGATGGATTGTGCACGCCCAAAACAGTTACAAATCTATCTACGGTACGCGGCACCTGTCCTGAGACACCGCGGTTGGAAGGTGGCTATTTAGCGGCTGGACTTGCCTATTACGTTAAAGCCAATAACGTGCGCCCGGATGTGACGGCAACCACTGGCAAAAAGTTAAATATTAATACGCTGGGATTGACTCTCGCTGGCAACCAGCCTGTGATCTCCGTACCGGACACCAATGTCAAAATCGTTCCCGCATGTCGTAATAATTCTCAAGACCCGCAACTACCCAGTGAGAAAATTGGCAACTGCGCCTTGGTTGGATTCCAGCCTATTTACACAACGCCAGGCCAAATGCCGACCAAATATTTCATTACCTGGGAAGATACGGAGCAAGGATCGGACTATGACCAGGATATCAACGGCATTATCGAATTTTCCCGATCTGGCAACAGCCTTACGGTAACCACCACCATTTTTAAAGTGAGCACCGGTGTTAACGTCCATTTCGGCTACATTATTTCGGGAACCACGCAAGACGGGCTCAAACTGGTTACACAGGTAAATCCTCTCGTGGCAAACAACACATCTACCTACACCATTGGCTCTTCAGACGCCGAAAGCTTGCAACCACCGCTATTTTACGCAACCAAGTGGGGCTCCTATACCAATTCTCCAGAACACGAAGATCCCCAATTTGACCCAACTAAAGATATTTGGTCCGATGACGGCAAAAATCCACTGAATTACGCAGTGGTGACCAATCCCAGCACCTTGCGTGAGCGCATGGGCAAAATCTTAACGACTATTGGAAAAAATAGCGTCGCAGGGACTGCGGCACCTGTATCAATCAATACTTTCACTGGCGAAGGTATTTTTCTACAAACACTTTATCAACCCGTTTACGTCAGTCCGGACGGCTCCAGTTCCGTCTCCTGGGTGGGAACGCTCAGTGCGTTATTTCTCGATCGTTATGGCAATGTCCGTGAGGATAGCAACAGCAATAAAACCCTCGATAACAGCGACAAGGTTATCGAATTTATCACAATGGATTTCCGCAACAACAATTCCGAAGGTGTCAGTGAAACCCGCAAAATCATTGGTTTTAACCGTTATCCTTATAGTGAGGAATTGCGTGGCAAGGATACATCGGATGCAAATGCTGTTGAGCTTGGATTGAATCTGGATCGTCTAAAAACACTCTGGGACGCACGCGATCAACTAGCCAACATCACCGATGCCAATATTGGCTTGCAACGCGGCGCAAACGAATCAGCCAATCAGAAGCGCCTTATCATCACAGGAATAGATAAACCCAATGCTGAAAATCAATACGACGGCATTATCACCGCAACCGAAACCCTGCAATTTGTCGCGAACAATACCACTGCCGCCGCTTTACGCCCTTATCTGGACGTGGCCAACAATACTGATGCTGCAAATGTCATCAATTACATTCGCGGCAAAGAAATCAGTGGTTATCGCAATCGAACGGTCAAGTTTGACAGTAATAGTTCCGCCAAAGTATGGCGTTTGGGCGATATAGTGAATTCCACTCCGGCGAGTGTAGGTCCTCCCTCAGCCGGTTATGACACCATTTATGAGGACGCCAGCTACGCGGCTTTCCGGTCCAAATACGCCAAACGCCGCAATATGGTATATGTAGGAGCAAACGACGGTTTGCTTCACGCATTTAATGCAGGCTTTTTCGATAGTCTGAAAGCCAAATTCACCACAACGCCAACTGGTGATAATGCCTCCGCTCCCGCTTTGGGCGCGGAAATGTGGGCCTACGCCCCTTATAACCTATTGCCCCATCTAAAATGGCTGACGCAGAAAAATTACGAACACGTATATTATGTCGACGCGAATGTCCGCATTTTCGATGCAAAAATTTTTGCCGCAAAAAATAATCCGGATAGATATCCCAACGGATGGGGAACAATTTTGGCGGTAGGTATGCGCTACGGCGGCGGTGAATACGAAATTGATCGCGACGGAGATCCATCCACCAATGACAAAACCATATTGCGGTCGGCCTATATTTTATTTGACGTTACTGATCCGGAATCGCCACCGGAGTTGATTGCAGAAATATCCGCACCTGACCTTGGCTTTACCTTGGCTGATCCGGAAATTATCAAACACACTACAAACGACTGGTTTATGGTATTTGGTTCCGGGCCCCGTGGACCCAAAGCCGTCAGTGAAGCCATCAGCAACGCACCGGCAAAACTGTTTTATCTCGATTTAAAAAAGGCCGTGGAAGGAAACGTACAATTGTCATCCATTACAGTTGACTCAGCTGATAAGGCCTCATTTGTCGGTGGCATCACCGCAAAAGATTGGAATAATGATTATATTGATGACATGCTTTATTTCGGTTTGGTCGGAGATAACAATCGCGGCAGCGCAATATCAACACCTGCTTATAAAGGCGCGTTAAAACAGGCGGTTATAGCGGCGAACGGTTCCGATATTTTAACCTCCGATACAGTATCACCCGTGTTAAGTTCAACAGATGCCAACCTGGCCTTCAGCTCAGCCCCCCTCGCTGTGCGGGATGGTTTAGGTACATTTTGGATATTCGCTGGCACAGGGCGATTTTTTGTCGCACGCGATGTAGAGCTGAATCATGATAATTTTTATTTTGGAATTAAAGTCAATGACACCGATGTGGACGCAGATAAACCCTGGCTTACCAATTCCGGTGTTGCATTGACTGATCTACGTAACATCAGTAATGACCGATTGTATGTAAATAATAGTGGCGGTTTACTGGTGCAAAATTCTTCAAGCAATCAAACATTGGACAAGTATTTAGCTGATATAGCGACAAAACGTGGTTGGTACCGAAAATTCGCCACTGCAGGAGAAGCCAATTTCAGCCGTTCCGCGTTTTTCGAGGGAACTTTGGTTTTCAATACTTATAGATCTGCTTTGGACAAGTGTGAGATTAAAGGTAACTCGCCGCAATATATTCTCGATATGTTCACTGGCCTACCCCAATACCGCCTCAACACCCTGTTTATGGGCAGCGATACGGTCAACGTGGGTGAAATAACTTATACAGAAGTGAGCCCCATTGGGACGGTAATCGACGGCGTTACCTCGTCCCCGGTCATCGCAGACTCGCGCGCAATCACGCAATCCAGCGATGCCTCGCTCAAGTCGACCGATGTAGCCCTAGCGCCCATCAAACCTACACGAAAAGGTTGGCGGCAAATTCTACTGGAGGAATTGCGCTAAGGCCCAGATGCAAGCGGTGAAAACATGCGCAAATAGCGACTCTCCGTGTCCTGACGGACAGTGGTTTAAACAGGATATTTAACCCATGCGCGACTCTCTTTTCTCCCGCAGGCGTCAACGACAATTTGGTGGTTTCATTTAAACAATCCAAAGAGACCATCTTGGTCGAATAGGTGTTTTATTCCGATAGCCCTTTGCATCGATACAATCCTTTGCAGGAAATCCACTTCGACGACAACACCATCTGGACCATCGACGATATAGTCTCCATTATCGCAGACGCCAACTAGGCGTCTGCATTTTCTCTATCTCGAAGTTTTTCCAAAGTTTCCCGACAAACTTTTAATAAAGCTTCAATGCTATTCATACGCGTGTAATTAGGCCGAATAACAAAAGCAATTTTGCGGTGGGGGCCGGGTTCGTTTAGGTGGATGGTGGAGAGTTGCGGGTAATTGGAGGTGAGTTGGTCTATGGCCATTTCGGGAATTAACGTTGTGCCCATATTGTTGAGCACCATTTGAATTAATGTATTTAAGCTCGCTGTGCCAAATCCCTGATTGCCTTCCGGCTCAGGCAGTTTACAGACATCAAGAATATGCTCTTTTAAGCAGTGCCCGTCCTTCAGCAACATCAGATTACTGCGCGCGAGTTCCTTACTGGTGATTTCCGTGCGATTGGTAAATTTCTCCCCTTTTAACGCTATCCAATAAAAATCTTCCGCCCAGAACTCGAAGGTCAACAGTCCCTCACAATCGTAAGGAAGCGCAATGATGGCAGTGTCGATTTCGCCATTGCGGACCATTTCCAGCAGCACATGAGTTTGCTCTTCCACCACTACCGGCTGGCAATGAGGGTATTGGTCGCGAATTTCCGGCAAGACCTTGGGCAGCAGATAGGGGGCAATCGTCGGAATCATGCCGATGCTGATGGGGTAGCTGAGCGGCGTTTTGAGGGTATCAGCCAAGCGCTCAAGCTCTTCCAAGCGCAGCGTAATGTCCCTGGCCCGGCGTAATACCTCCGCCCCTATAGGGGTGACCAAAACCTTCTTGTTATCTCGCTCAAATATTTGAAAACCAAGCTGTTTTTCCAATTCGGCCAGCGCCGTGCTCAGGGCCGACTGGGTGATGTTGCACTGTTCCGCCGCCTTCTTGAAATGCAGGGTGCGCTCTACCGCCAGGGCGTAAACCAGTTGTTTGGTGGAGATCATAGGCAGCCGCCTTTTTCTGTCATTAAACGATAATTCTAAATAACTGATCGTAAAATTCAAATAAATCAATTTTATTTATCTTTGGCCAGCTTTTATAGTGAATTCACTGATCAAGCAACCACCAACCTTCGAGGAGACAATCGATGGCCATTTTAAACACCAAAATCAAACCCTTTACCGCTTCGGCCTTCCGCAACGGCGAATTCGTGCAAGTTACCGAAAAAGATGTACTGGGCAAGTGGGCGGTATTTTTCTTCTACCCTGCTGACTTTACCTTCGTATGTCCGACCGAGTTGGGCGACCTGGCTGACCATTACGAAGAATTCCAAAAACGTGGTGTAGAAATTTACTCCGTCTCAACGGATACCCATTTCACCCACAAAGCATGGCATGACGCATCCGACACTATCGCCAAAATTCGCTACACCATGATTGGCGACCCGACTGGAACCATTACTCGCAATTTCGACGTAATGCGTGAAGACCAAGGTCTCGCAGATCGCGGAACCTTCGTAGTTGACCCAGAAGGCGTTATCCAAGCGGTAGAAATCACTGCAGAAGGTATTGGTCGCGACGCACAAGACCTGCTGAGAAAAGTAAAAGCAGCTCAGTATGTGGCAGCCAACCCCGGCCAAGTTTGTCCTGCAGCTTGGAAAGAAGGCGAAGCAACTCTTGCTCCTTCTCTGGACCTGGTCGGCAAAATCTAATGTGTGATCAAGCCGGCAACTCAAGTTGCCGGCTCTATTACCGAGCAATTCGAAATTTTTCGCTACACCCTATTACCACTACTAACACCAGGACTAAGACATGCTGAACGCCGATATTTTGAATGCACTGAAAAGTTACACCGCAAATTTGCAAAAGCCGGTGACTTTTGTCCTGCAAAGCGGTGAGCATCCGAAGCGCCCGGAGCTGGTGAAATTCCTCACCGATATCGCGGGTGTCAGCGACAAAATCGCTTTTGTAGAACGCAATACCCAAGGTCAATTACGCAGCCCTATTAGCTTCGCAATTGAAGCGGAAGGTGAAGACACGGGCATTCGTTTTTCCGGAATTCCCGGTGGTCACGAATTTAACTCATTGGTGCTGGCCGTTTTGCAAGCCGGTGGCAGCGCCATAAAACTGGATGACAACATCAAGAGCCTGGTAGCTGCAATTGCAGAACCTTTGCAATTTGAAGTATTTGTCAGCTTAAGCTGTCACAACTGTCCTGATGTAGTACAAGCACTGAATCAATTTGCTTTATTGAATGCCAATATTCAGTCTGAAATGATCGATGGTGGTCTGTTCCAGGACGTTATTCAAGTGCGCGATATTCAAGGCGTGCCAACCGTTTACCTCAACGGTGAATTGTTCGCCAGCGGGAAAGTAACCGCTGCGGAATTGGTACAGAAACTTATCGACCGCTATCCAGAAATTACTCAACGCAAATCCACTGCGGTAATGCCGCTGCAAGACGTAACAGTAATTGGCGGAGGTCCAGCTGGTGTGAGCGCGGCGATTTACAGCGCACGCAAAGGATTAAAAGTGACTTTGATCGCTGATCGCATCGGCGGCCAGGTCAAAGATACGATGGATATCGAAAACCTGATTTCGGTAACAAAAACCACCGGTCCGCAACTGGCTGGTGCATTGCAAGCTCATATGGCCGAGTACGACATTACCATCAAGGAGCACTTGCGGGTTACTAATGTAGAAAATGATGAGATTAAAACTGTGGTTTTGTCTTCCGGCGAACGTATACCGACCAAAACCATCATCATCGCTACTGGTGCCAAATGGCGTGAACTCGGTGTTCCGGGTGAAAAAGAAAACATCGGTAACGGTGTCGCCTACTGCCCACACTGCGATGGCCCATTTTTTAAAGGCAAAGATGTGGCAGTTGTCGGCGGCGGCAACTCCGGTATAGAGGCGGCGCTGGATTTATCCGGCATTACCAAATCCGTCACAGTGCTGGAATTCAACCCGGAATTGAAGGCCGATAAGGTTCTGGTTGATAAAGCTTATGGCAAAAGCAATATCACCATTCTGAAAAATGTCGCCACCCAAGCTGTCCAGGCAGAAAACGGTAAGGTTAACGGTCTTAAATATATGGACCGGGCAACCAAAACAGAACACACGCTGAAATTGGACGGGGTATTCGTTCAGATTGGTTTGGTGCCCAATAGCGATTTTCTCGGCGGATTGGTAGAACGCACACGTTTCGGCGAGATTATTATCAACGAGCGTTGCGAAACTTCCATCAAAGGAATTTACGCTGCCGGGGACGTTACAACCGTGCCTTACAAACAGATTGTGATTTCCATGGGCGAAGGCGCCAAAGCATCTTTGGCTGCATTCGAATACCTGCTGAAGGAAGGCGATTACCTCACAGCTGTGTATCAGCAGAAAACCTCTGACGCTTTAGAGGTTGCTTGATAGTTTGCTTAAACCTCTAGGCCGCTTTATGCGGCCTTTTTTTATTTCACCGCTTCCAGCTCCCACAGCAAATGCGTCAGTCGGTCATCAGATTCCATTAAGGGTTTGCCCCTCAAAGAACGACCCGCATCACGAAATTGGTGCGCAACTTTCTTATGCCATCGATTTTTTCTCTGCTCGCGGATTTTTCTCGCCTCCAACTCCAACTCAAAATCCTGGCGCTTAAAAGTCCATTCCGGTTTTGTCCACGCGACCACTAAAGGCTTGAAATTTCCTATAAATCCATAAGCACGACCGTAACACTCTTCACCACAGAAGTAGCTATGGGTCTTGTCCGTTATGATGTTGACATGAGTCGGGTCAACAAAGGCTTCGGGTTGAGGGAAAGCAGGTGTCACCGCATAAAAGCGACCGCCAGGAGCCAATACACGCCATATTTCATTCATCAGTTGGATAAATGGAAATATTGTTTTTTCTCCATTATCAACTGCAAGCACACGCGGTATATGCTCGATGAAATCGAAACCGGATACAGAGCCAAACATGTTGTCGTCATATGGAATTGGTTCCAAAGACAAATTACTCACTCGCGATTGAAATTTCTCCATAGGAGGAACTTCGCGAATATCAACACCAAACAATTGGGAACAGTTGTAAGGATTTCTTGGAGACGTACCACATCCAAGGTCAAGGTGTTTATCAGGACTCATAAGAAGCCTCAATTGGCCAATCCAATAGCACAGGGGCGCATAAGATAATCTCTCGCACCAGGCCACGCAATACATTTACTAACACGCTAATTGCAAATGTCGTCAGCTGACCTTAAGGAATATCTATCAATACATCCAAAAATCCGCACTACCGCCGGAAGGCTGATCTTCCACTTTACCTTGCCAATCGCTAGGTGCCGCAAAACGTTTTATAAGGAATGCCACTTTGCACTGGTCTACGAGAGTATTTTTCCTTGCCTTGTTGTTCTGTATATGGGTGCTGCAACACTGAAAGAAATTCTTCAAATAGTGTGTAATCCCCGTCCTCCACCGCCGCACGCAGTACTTCCTCAACATTTTGATTGCGCGGGATATAGAGAGGATTCACCTTTAACATTCTTGCCGTAATTTCTTCCGCACCCACATTCTCCTTTGCCAAACGCTCACGCCATTTCGTGAGCCAGGATTCCAGCAGAGATTCGCACGAGGTAAATAATTGATGAAATCGAGAAGTCGAAGAAACGGGCGCAACGCAATCCGCCAAGTAACGAAAAGCCAAGGTAAAATCCGCCCGACCATCGCGCATAATTTGCAAAAATTCGGCGACGAGGGCTTCATCTCCTGGAGAAGCGCCTAAAATACCGATTTTTTTGCGCATCCCCGCCAGCCAGAAATCATTGAATAGCTCGGAAAAATCGCCCAAAGCGGTTTGGGCTTTTTCAACTGCGCGGTCGATATCGGAATCTATAAGAGGCAATAAACATTCGGCAAAACGCGTAAGGTTCCAAAGCGTTATTGCCCCTTGATTGCCGTATGCATAACGTCCTTCGCGATCAATAGAGCTGAAGACCGTGGACGGATCATAAATGTCCATAAATGCACAGGGGCCGTAATCAATGGTTTCACCACTGACCGTCATATTATCGGTGTTCATCACGCCGTGAATAAATCCCACCTGCAGCCAACTCGCCACCAAACTTGCCTGGGCATGCATGACTACTTCCAAAAGCGCCAGATAGGGATTTTCCGCCGAAGAAATCGCCGGGTAATGACGTTGAATTACATAATCTGCGAGCTGCTTTAAGCCGTCATAATCTTTGCGGACATAAAAATACTCAAAAGTACCAATCCGGATATGACTCGCAGCCACACGAGTTAAAACAGCCCCAGGCAACGCAGTTTCCCGATAAACCGGCTCTCCCGTTGTCACCGCAGCGAGCACACGCGTGGTTTTAATACCCAAATGATGCATGGCTTCGCTGACCAAATATTCACGCATCACCGGACCGAGTGCTGCCCTTCCGTCGCCACTGCGAGAATAGGGAGTGCGCCCGGGACCTTTAAGCTGAATATCACGACGATTGCCGCTGCGGTCCACCACCTCACCCAATAATATGGCCCGACCATCACCAAGACGCGGATTCAAATAACCAAACTGATGCCCGGAATACGCCTGCGCAATGGGCTCGGCCCCATCCGGTATAGCATTGCCCGCAAATATCTGAATCCCTTGTTCGCTCTCCAGCTGAACCGCATCCAAACCCAACTCTGTCGCCAATGCGTGATTGACTTTGATCAGCGCGGGGTTCACCACAGGGGTGGGATTGACGCGGGAAAAAAATGCAGGGGGTAAGCGTGCGTAGGTGTTATCAAACTGCAAACCGGCAAATCCGGTGGGTCGCACAACAGTCATGACCAGTCTCGAAGATTGAATAGTTTTGCATCATAACATTGAGCACTGCCGGAGCAACCGCAGCAAAGCCTCACAATTAAACTCCTCCTCGTCTATAAGCGCACTTACCCATCAGATAGGTTGCTTCCACCACGCGGTCATCAGCCAATGTTTGCAATACAAAAAACAAATTCCGCAACGCAACTTCCTGCTGCTCCGCAAGCTTCAGCCGATCCAACAAGTGCCGCAATCGAAAATCCAATAAAGGCGTGGCTTGCACGCCCAGAACAATAAAGTCTGCCTCTTTGCCACGTGAGAAATTGCCAATATGGCGATCAAGATCCAGCGCTTTTGCACCGCCCAACGTCGCCAAATAAAGCGCATAAAATGGATCAAGCTTACAATTGCGCAGCTGCTGAATTTTGTAGGCTTCACCCATTGTGCGAAATAATGAAAAACTGGTGCCTGCACCCACATCCGTACCTAATCCAACGCGAACCTGGTGCTGTTGTACCTTTTCCAAATTGAACAAACCCGACCCCAAAAATAAATTGGATGTAGGGCAATGAGCGATAACCGAATCCGTTTGCTTTAAGCGCATGCACTCCTGATCACACAAATGAACACCATGAGCAAATACGCTGCGCCGACCAAGTAATCCCGCTTGATCGTACACATCTAGATAATTCTGAGCAGCTGGAAATAACTGTTTAACCCACTCTACCTCGTCCGCGTTTTCGGCCAAATGAGTGTGCAAATAAACACCCGGATATTCCTGCAGCAAATCCCCTGCCCTTTGCAACTGCGCATCCGTACTGGTAGGTGCAAAACGGGGTGTTACCGCATATTGCAAGCGATCTACACCATGCCATTTTTCTATGAGTTTTCGGCTATCGACATAGCCCTGCTGTGGCGTATCCAATAATTCAGCTGGTGCGTGGCGATCCATCAACACTTTTCCCGCAATCATACGAGCACCGCGCCGCTGTGCCTCGCGAAACAATACATCTACCGACACAGGATGGACGGTACCGAACACCAATGCCGTTGTTGTGCCATTGCGGAGAAGCTCATCCATAAACGACGAAGCCACACCCGCTGCATATTCCTCATCTGCAAATTTTGCTTCTGTGGGGAAAGTATGATTCTGCAGCCACGACAAAAGCTGGTCGCCATAGGCAGCGATCATTTCCATCTGCGGATAATGAATATGGGTATCCACAAACCCAGGCACAATTAAACGGTCCGGAAAATGCTGGACCGGAATGTTTAACTGCGGCATAAGCTCTTTGGCCGCCCCTACCTCACGAATGCGACCATCTTCTATCAATAAAACTCCGTCTTCAAAATATTGCCAGGCACTTTTCCCCAGCACTGATGGGTCATCAAGGAAGTGAAAAATTCTAGCGCGATATGCCTGCAACATTATCTGCGTTACCGAGGTTCGTTGCCGGGTTTCCATTTGATATTGCATCCCATAGAGGGATATTGGTTCTCAGGGATTTTTTGGCCGCTCAACAGAGTATCCAAAGCTTTTCGCAAAGCCTCCCCCGTCGCAGGATTTACCGAAGAGTCATAATTACCGGAAGAAATTCGATTTGGCCGCGTATCATCAAATTGTCCGCGATAGACCAGTTTTCCTTCTTTATCGAACACATACAAATCCGGCGTACAAGCAGCGTCATAAGCGCGGGCAACCTCTTGCGATTCGTCGTACAGATACGGAAAAGTATAACCACGTTTTTGCTTTTCCATTTTCATATTTTCAAAACTATCCGCAGGATACGCTTCTGCATCGTTACTATTTATCGCAACAAATGCGACGTCTTTTGTTTGATATTCCTTTGCAAGCGAGGCCAGAGTCGGCGCTATATGTATGACATAGGGGCAGTGGTTGCAGATAAACATCACCACCAAAATCTTGTTCTGCGAAACACTTTCCAAACTGACCATATCGCCATCTGTCGACGGAAGATTAAAACCCGGTGCGGGACTGCCTAAAGTCATCATTGTGGATTGTGTAAGAGCCATATCTTTCTCCAACAAGGGTAAAGCAACCTCATTTTATATGCGATCTCGATAAATATCTGGACACGGTCCTCCCGCAAGAATTCATTCACCCAAGCTATGGAACAGACCAGACTCCGCTGACTCGAGATCACCCAGCCGTAAATCATACCGCACTATCGAACCAAAGGGCTCGAGATCAACATCTAACCAGGGCAAACATTTACCAGTCGGACCTAGAAGCGAGAAGCCCCATATCCGCGCTAATGGTCCATCCATTGGCGATAGTGCGGTGCGGTTGCCATTAGGAATTCTGCTATTAAAAAGGGAATAGAGGTTTTTCCCAAATCAAAACATGCATTGCAATTATGGAGACGATGAAAATATTTGGACATAAAAAAGGCGAGCATCCATAGAATGCCCGCCCTCATGAAACACTCAGCTTTTTATTTGAGTGCATCCTCTATCGCCTGCAACTCGGCGTCACTCAGGTTAGCTACCGCATCGACCCAGAACATTGCAGCACGAATTTGCTGTGCGGTCCTACCGCGTTTTGTTGAGTTTGCCAAGCTGCCATGACAACTTGAGCAGATAGATTGATACAACGCAGCGCCGTCTATCCCGCCAGAACTGCTCGAACTGGATGAGCTTGAACTAGATGAACTTGACGAGCTCGAGCTGGAAGAACTTGAGCTGGAAGAACTCGAGGAACCACACAAGGGAGCAGCATCTGAATTTACCCTCACCTCTGCTTTTGCTATCGCAATTGAGCCCAGGTATTCATCCAGGTCTTCCACCGAGCCGTCATGCTCTATAGAAGCCTGATCCAATGCATAAATAGTGAAAGTGTAATTGTGCAGATCTCGGTGCCCACCGTTGGAACAGTAATTGTAACTGGGGCAAGGGCCAAAGTATTTATAAGGACTACTGATGTTGGCACTCTTCTGCTCCGCACCTCCCATTTCACTCGGATTACGAGTCGCGGAAAGATTTCTTGGTAACAAGGTAATACTTTCTGGAATATTCCATATCACCCAGTGATATCCCAAGCTCGGATTGGATCCACTCAACGCCGTCAAATCTTTAAACGAAATGGCATAAGTTTTTGTATTGTCTGGTGCATCAGACCAATACAATTCCGGTGAAATACCATCACCGAAGGCTTTTCCTTCACAACTGAACTCCGCTGGCAACGAACCATTTGCATCAAATGATGCACTGAGAATTGTGAAGTCTGCCCCACCCGATGAACTGCTGCTCGCCGAAGAACTGCTGGATGATGAACTACTGGAGCTTGAGGAAGAAGAGGAACTGCTGGAAGAACTGCTACTGGATGACACATCCCCACCGCCATCACTCCCGCAAGCTGCCAATGCCGCCGACAACGTAGCCAACCCGCACACCACAAAGATTTTATTCATAGCTGATCCCGCCTTGATATTGAATGTGAAACCTTCCGGATATCTGAAATCAATATCCCGATAAACCCTATGTGATGAGGGCGATGCGTCCTTACCGCCTCTACCGTCAGAGCATCAACACTCCGCAGAGTCTATTCCACACTCAAAATTTGCCGCGAGATCAAGTTCATAAAAACGTGATAATTGAGAACATATTCCTCTTTTGCTTTTGTTTCGATTCGATCCGACGCATCTAAAAGTTAAATTATTTATAAGATTAAAAGGCAATTATCTTATTTAGATAAATCGGACTCATCCTTGAGTCGACAAAAAATTACGATTGATCTTGCATCAACCATTAATTTGGACTTTCACCGACCCCGACTTTTCCTGCCTGTCTGACATATTTCATAATATTGATATAGGTATCCGTCCAATACATATCCCGATTTTTTGCCAAAAACTTCAGCAACTCTTCGTGCGCCTCGTTGCTAACAGACAAATGATCGCCGTTAATTCCGTGGAAAATAATATTCACCACTCCGCCATTTTTTGCGGATTTTTGCACGAATTTAATTAACTCTTTGCCACTGACACCCTCTGGCAACAGCATGGATGACGGAATGGTCTCCGCACCTTTGATGCCGACAAACATATGCGCCAAGTGTTCCACGAAATTACCATCGCTCACTTCCCAATCCAGACAAGGCGGCGTGAGTGTGCGTTCAGTTTTGCCATCTATGGCATATAAAAATGCGTTGGCGGTGGATAATTCATCCTGTATTTGCGCCATATTTTTCTTATCCAGATCATTGTGATCTGCCACCCATGATCGGCCCGGTTTGGATTTGGCACAGGCGTGGAACAAGGTGTGATTGCCAAGCTCGTAACCGTCTGCGGCGACTTTGCGCCATTCGGGTAATCGGGCAGCAAGCACGGGGGAGGAAAGAATGGGGTAAAAACTGGCTTTGATGCCGTATTTTTTTAATGCTGGCACGGCGTTATCCAGCTGCGAGTTGAGAGCGTCATCGTACGACAGGCTTACTGCTGCCTTGGCATTGCCCGGCCATACAATCGGCGCGGCGTGGCTGATGGGTATCTGCAACGCAAGGTATAACGACGACAAAATCAGCGGTAAACGAAATGACATAAAGAGTGATCCTCGCAATAAGTCTGTTGCCTCATAGAATGTAGACGCTATCTCAAAAAGTGTTGAGCGCCTACTCTCTTGCCCTATTTGCACAAATTCGAACAGAAATGGGGTGGCATAGATACCAGCCTCATGGTAGAAACCCCTCTTTCCGGCTCATGAGGGCATCTGATGCAGGAGCAGATTGAAACCATCTATCGGCAGGAGTTTCGCCGCATATTCGCCACGGTTGTGCGCATGGTGCGCGACTTCGATCTGGCGGAGGATGCATTGCAAGAGGCGTTCGCCATCGCCATGCAGCAATGGCCGGAGGATGGGTTGCCAAGAAATCCGCGCGCCTGGTTGGTATCGACCGCGCGCTTCAAAGCCATAGATCGATTGCGCAAGGAAGCTCGCCTCGACTCTCTGGAGGATTTGCCGCACGAACCCGAGGCCGATACGAAAGACGCTGAAGATACCAGCATTGCCGACGACCAACTCCGCCTGATCTTCACCTGTTGCCACCCTGCCCTCGCCCCCGAACTGCAAGTTGCCCTGACGTTACGAGAGATCTGCGGACTGACCACCGAGGCCATCGCCAGCGCCTTTCTGGTAACGCCGACGACCATGGCGCAGCGCCTAGTGCGCGGCAAAGCCAAAATCCGCAATGCTGGCATTCCATACGAAGTACCGTCCCATAAACATCTGGCCGAGCGCCTGCACGCCGTTCTCACCGTTATCTACTTGGTTTTCAATGAGGGTTACCACGCCTCCTCCGGCGATAGCCTGGAACGGGTCGATCTGGCGGTGGAAGCCATCCGACTCGGGCGCCTGCTGCTGGAGCTTCTACCGCACGCGGAAGTCCGCGGATTGCTGGCGCTTATGTTGCTTCACCATGCACGCCGCGCCACGCGGGTGTCTGCGGATGGGGATCTGCTTCTCTTGGAAGAACAAGACCGGAGCCAGTGGGACAAAGACATGATTCGCGAAGGCCAGGAACTGCTGGAAAGCTCTTTGTTGACCCGCCAATTCGGTACTTTCACGGTGCAGGCCGCCATAGCCGCCGTCCATGCCGAAGCGCCTTCGGCCGATGCCACTGACTGGCCGCAAATCGTCGCCCTCTACGATGTGCTCTATCGCATGACACCTTCACCCATAGTGGCGCTCAATCGCGCTGTCGCAGTTGCTATGCGGGATGGGCCAGGCGCAGGCCTGACTTTGATAGATAACCTTTTGGCAGGCGACGAATTACGGCGTTATCACCTGGCTTACGCCGCCAAAGCCGATCTGCATAGAAGGCTCGGTCAGTTTCGGGAAGCACGTGTTGCCTATCAGCAGGCGTTAGGGTTGGCGCAACAAGACGTGGAAAAACGATTTCTCGAAAAACGGCTTGTGGAGATAGACGCTGTTTAAGCGGCAAAAATATTTTTTGCTTTTGTCGATTCTCAGTCTTCATGTTCGACTAGTGAGCACAACCAGCACCTATACACCCTGTTAGCACAAAAGGTAAAGCTTATGAAATACATGATGTTGATCTATAGCGCCGAGTCCCTTTGGACCGAAGAAGAAAGGGCCAAGTGCATGGAAGAATCTGTGCAACTGACGCATCAATTACACACCCAGGGAAAATTCATCAGTGCATCCCCGCTGCATTATGTCGATACTGCCACCAGCGTTCGGGTGCGCGATGGCAAAACGCTAATTACCGATGGTCCCTTTGCGGAAACGCGTGAGCAGCTGGGCGGCTACTACATAGTCGACGTCGATAATCTGGATGAAGCCATCGACATCGCTAGCAAAATTCCCGGCGCGCGCAAAGGTACTGTGGAAATCCGCCCTATTTTTCACCTCGATAATCTCCCTGCAATTAACAATTAGGCAATTAAGGTAGAGGCATGAAAGTTATCGTATTTGTTAGAGCAACAGCGTCATCCGAAGCGGGCTTGATGCCCAGTGAAGAATTGATAACCGCAATGATGGAATACAACCAGCAATTAATTGATGCGGGAATTATGCTGGGCGGGGACGGCTTTCACCCAAGCAACAAAGGTGCGCGCGTTGTTTTTTCCGGAAAAAATCGCTCCGTTAAACACGGACCATTTCCCACCAACGAAGTCATTTCCGGTTATTGGTTGTGGCAGGTGAAATCCATGGAAGAAGCCATCGAATGGGTAAAACGCTGCCCCAACCCTATGCCGGAAGATTCAGAAATCGAAATTCGACCGATATTTACTACGGAGGATTTTGGTGATGCCATGACGCCGGAATTGCGCGAGCGGGAAGATCAAATGCGCGCGCAGGTTCCCGAGCCAGACCGCTGGGAGAAGAAACCTGCACGCACATTTGCCGGAATCAGCCGCACTTATTCCTTCAGCAAGCGCGACACAATTCCGCAACAATGGATTGATTTTTCCCCTTATTTGGGCAAGGTGCCGGGGCAAATTGGCAAGGATTCTTACGGCATTTGCACTTTCGCCAATATCGACTCCTTCGATTATGCAACCGCAGTGGAAGTCGATGGCAAACACGACCTGCCACCCGGATTCACGCGTCTCGAATTAGCACCGCAACACTACGCCGTATTTATCCACCCCGGCCATATTTCCACTATTGCCGATACCATAGGCGCGATTTGGCAAAAATGGCTGCCCGCATCCGGCTTGCAAGCGGCTAATGCACCTTCATATGAACGTTATACCGAGGAATACAATCCGCAGACCGGATTAGGTGGAACGGAAATCTGGATTCCCATTCAAAATTGACATTACGGAGAATGAACCATGAACCGCAAAATTTTCGTCAACCTGCCAGTAAAAAATCTCGATCATTCAATCGCGTTTTTTCTGGCATTGGGGTTTTCTCTCAACCAACACTTTACCGATGCGACTGCGGCCTGCATTGTCATCAGCGAAGATATTTACACCATGCTGCTGACTGAAGAAAAATTCACATCCTTTTCACCTCATCCTGTCAGCGATGCAAACAAGGCTACCGAAGTACTGCTTTGCCTTAGCTGTAATAGCAGAGAAGAAATAGACGAGCTGGTAAAAAAAGCAGTTGCCAATGGCGGCTCTGTTTATCGCGATCCAACGGATTACGGATTTATGTATTTGCACAGCTTTAAAGATCCGGATGGTCACGTTTGGGAATTATCCTATATGGACCCCGCAGCTATCCCATCCTGACGCACCAATCCGACGATTGCACATCTCAACCGCATCCGAGAAAATCATTTGTCACCGGCCATACTAATGCCGGTGATTGCGTCTTTTGAATAACGAGGAAAATCCAATGACTCAGAAAGGCAGTTGCCACTGCGGCAGAATCTCATTCGAAGTGGAAGGCCAACTCGGCGATGTCATTGAGTGCAATTGCTCACATTGCCAGCGCAAAGGTTATCTATTGTGGTTTACCGGGCGCGATCAGGTAAAACTTTTGACCCCTGAAGAAGATATGGCGACTTACACCTTCAATCGCCATGTTATTCAACATCACTTCTGCCCCGTATGCGGCTGTGCACCGTTTGGATTTGGTAAAGATCCGCAAGGAAATACCACCGCTGCGATCAATGTTCGCTGCATTGAGGGCATTGATTTGGATAAGCTGACACGCATTCCCTACGACGGCAGAAATTCCTGATCAAGACCTCCATGGGATCGGGGGCGGCGCGAGCCGTTTGGTCGCCCCTGGCACCGGCGCAAAACGGCCGCTCTTCGCCAACCAATCTTCCTGCGCCTGGATAATCGTCGCGCGATCATGACCGACAAAATTCCACCAGATTAAGACTTCGTCGGTTACCGGCGCACCGCCGACCAATAATGCGCGGCTGGGGCCAGTTGTCGAAATAGTTAAACTGCGCCGCCCGCAGCCGAGATAGGCTAAATCATTTTCAGCAAAGGTTTCGCCTTCAATATTCAATGAACCGGACAAAGGTAAAAGTCCGTATTCAAAATCCTCGCGCAATTCCAAGATGGTTTCGCCCGCAGCAAGAATTTGCAGATCCACTCCAACTATGGGAGAAAAGCGCAAAGTGGGCGCGGTTTTATTCGCATATTCGCCAATCAGCAAGGTCAATTCCGCGTTCTGCGCCTGCCATTTCGGCAAGTCCGCATAATGGTCAAAACGCGGCTCTGTATCCGCCTGTTCCTTCGGCAAGGCAATCCACAACTGCGCGGCGTGTATCGCATTTTGTCCGGGCAAAGCATCTTCCGTATGGGCAATACCCCGGCCCGCTGTCATTAAATTCACTTGCCCTGGGCGAATGACCTGATCGCTGCCGAGGCTGTCGCGATGCAGAATTTCCCCCTCCATCATCCAAGTAAAGGTTTGCAAACCAATATGCGGATGCTCGCCAACATGGAGATCAATCGCGGCATTCCGCAGAGGACCTATATGATCGAGAAAACACCAGGAACCCACCAACCGGCGCGCACGTCTCGGCAAAACCCGATTGACCGCAATACCGCCCACATCCGTGACATGCGGCGTTACCCGCTCGAGAACCGGCTTTACAGCCGCCGGGCATTCCAAAGACGAGGCAAAATCTTTTGGCGATTCACTGCTCATGGCATCACACCCTATTTGAAAGACGGCAGTTTTAAGACCGCTCGTGGATTTTGAGAAATTGCTTTTTAATTAGCACAATCATAATGACAGCCGCGCGTTCGACTATATGCTGCTCATCCTGCACATCGTTTTTTTCACTCGAATTGCCACCTGAGTGCTCGCGAATCACTTGCTGAATACGGGCGAACGCATTTTCGGTTTTTGCCAAATCCGGCACAGCTCGTGTAACTGCAGCCAAAACCGTCGCATAATCCGCATTCAATTTCTTTAACAATTTTGTCGCATGACGCTCCAGCTCCTTGAGCTTCATGTCACGCAATTGCGGCACCAACTCAGCTTCGCTGGCATTTAATAATTCAATTGTCTTCATTGATTCTTATCACTCAAATTCTTTCTTGTTACCAGCAGCACTTAGACCCAATCTGATACTCCTGCGTCAGCGCGCGACTGTAGCGAAACAATTGCTGAAGTACGATTTTTTGGTCTTTGTTCAATTCGCGAGTTTCGTCGATCTGGCGAATTTTTTCCTGCAGCTGGCTGATCGACAAAATACCTTCATCACCGTTTTGCAAACGCTCGCGACAAAATTCCAGCCACTGATGCCTTTCGATTTCGCTCAAGCTGGACGGATAGTTGCGCGCTTTATAGCGCCATAGCATTTCCTGCAGGCGCTTATCGCGAAAAACAAAATTTTGTGTTGCCAGAATCCTGGCATCCGCTGCACGCACTTGTGCCATAACAGGCTTATCCTGATCGGAGATAAACCCCTCGTACAACTGCCTCTCCGGATCGCGACGCGGCGCAAATTCTGTGCTCATGACTTGCTGCACTTTTTGCTTCAAGTCCACACCCAGCAATTGCCGCCAATGGTTTTCACATTTTTCCTTGTCGATTTTTAAACGGCGGGCAACATCGTCATTCAATAATTTCGGCGTAGCCAAAATCGGACATTTATTTAAATGAATACATTTCAACGGAATGCGCTCCTGCCCTTCCGGCAAGTCATCCTGAGAAGTAAAAACCCGCTCAGCGATGCTGTCTGCATCCAGATTGATCAAATCGCTTGGATCAGCAGAAAGATTAAATACAATAACGGCGTTTTTATTCGTCGGATGCATGGCGAGCGGCATAACCAAACCAGCACAGCCATTTTCAGAAGAAAATTTTGACGAAATATGCAGCAGCGGTTTGCGATTAACCAAATCGATCAATTCCGCGACTTTATTTTTGCCTTTGTACTGCAATACATAATCGTACAAAGCGGGCTGCCGACTTCGGATCAAGCGCGCCAACTGAATGGTCGCTTCCACATCGGAATACGCATCGTGCGCATGTTGATGGCCAATGCCATTAGCGGCGGTGAGAAGCTCCAGGCGGAAACTGACCCGACCATCGACCACCGGCCACTCGATCCCCTCCGGCCGCAGCGCGTAACACAAGCGCACCATATCAATAATGTCCCAGCGGCTGTTGCCATTGGCCCATTCCCGCTCGTAAGGATCATAGAAATTGCGATATAGGGTATAGCGCGTAACTTCGTCATCGAAGCGAATGGAGTTATAACCTACGCCGCAGGTGCCAGGCTGAGCCAGCTCGGCGTGAATGCGCGCAATAAACTCCGCCTCCGTAGCACCTTCATCCAAAGCTTTTTGCGGCGCTATGCCGGTGACAAGACAAGCTTCAGGATGGGGCAGAATATCCGGCGCGGGACGGCAATAGAGCCGCAGAGGTTCGCTGATGATATTGAGGTCTTCGTCCGTGCGTACACCGGCGAATTGCACCGGCCTGTCGACTGACGGATCCGTTCCCCAGGTTTCGTAATCATGCCAATAAAATGTGCCCATAATCTCGGCTCGTCTCTTGCAAGCGACAAAGCTTAGCATGGCCAACCCGTTTTCGTTATACTGCGGTCCTTTGCCGTTTTGCCTATAGCTCGCCAATCTGGAACCGGATCTATGACTGATTTGCGCTTTCTATTTGAAAACAACGTCCGCTGGGCCGAAGACATCAAATCACAGGATCCAACCTTCTTCGAAAAGCTCTCGAAACAACAATCGCCAGAATTTCTCTGGATTGGCTGCTCCGACAGCCGGGTCCCTGCCAATGAAATCGTCGGCCTTCTGCCGGGTGAATTGTTTGTCCATCGCAATGTCGCCAACGCCGTTGTTCACACTGATCTCAACTGTCTCTCCGTGTTGCACTACGCGGTATCCGTACTCAAAATCAAACACATTATTGTGTGCGGCCACTACGGCTGCGGTGGTGTGCAAGCGGCATTGGGAGATCGTCAATACGGTCTGGTGGACAACTGGCTGCGCAATATTCGCGATGTTTATTACAACAATCGCGAGCAATTCAATGATTCCCTGACCTTACGCGAAAAAGTCAATTTGCTGTGCGAACTCAATGTCGCGCAACAAGTTGCCAACGTCTCCCATACCAATATTGTGCAGAACGCCTGGGATGCGGGGCAGGAATTATCCATTCATGGCTGGATTTACGACATTCATGACGGCCTGCTGAAACAGCTCACACCGATTATCAATTCCGCAGAACAGATTCCTGAGCAATATAGAGCGAGAAAAATCTAATTCTCGCTTTCTGAGATTCGAGTCACCAAATAAAAAATGAAATCAACGCTGCTGCATACTGCCATATCAGCGAATTACGCAGCAGCTTAATCCATATCATTTACGTCCTTTCTTAAAAAATTCCCAGATCACTTTTTCCGCATCTATATCTTGATTGCGAAAACCATTGTAAGGCTGTACCGCAATATCGACAGGCGTGGGGGCATGATTTGGCCAAGCGTGACCAGCGGCGGAAACAATTTCCAAAACGGCCAACCGCGCACCTGACGCGCCTCTAGGATAGTCATAGCGAATGATGCTGGAATTCACCGAGGCTTGTGCCCATGGAGCACTATCGTCGGACGGGCAATAACCTTTGCCTTCGATATGGCGATTGGGAAGGAAGCTTATTTTTTTGCGCTGTTCTGGAATTTTTAACGCCTCACGCCAAGCGGTGAGAGAATCCTGCATCAACTCGGAGTAGGCGAAGCCGGCATCGGCAAAAATGCGCTCCAGCAATGTATCTCCGGGGCTGTAGATAAACATCATATCCAATGGAAGCTGCGGGCGCTGACCACAGGCGAACCACTCCACATTGGCCGGCAAGGAATACACCGGCATAACGGCCCCCACTCCCGCGAGCAGCTCCGGCATTTCCCGCGCAGCGCGCTGGACCATTTCACCGCCGTTGGACATGCCCATCAAATAAATCCGTTTTTTGTCTACCGGCAGACCTTCTTGTTGAACCTTGCGAATGACCGTTTTCAGATAGTCCACATCATCGACGGAAAAAAATTCGGGTCCAGTGCCAGGTTTATTGAAACAGGCGCGCCAGTAACCGCCGTTGGCAAAAAAAGGATCGTTCGGGTTGTCGTTAGTCAAATCACTCGGAGCATAGGAGTTGGCGTAGACCAGCAGGAATTTTTCCCTGTCCGCCAGCCGCTCGACACGATCACCCCAATCCCATTCACGCCCTACTTCCGCGCTCAGGCTCGCACCGGGGAGCATAATAACGAGCGGATATTTACCGCCGCGGTGCAGATGTTTCGGCACATATTGCAGATAGCGCCGCAGCACCGCCTGGTCAGGATTGAGCAGATCGGGCTGAGTGAAAGTGCGCACCTGCACACCCGCCTTCACCACTCCGTCCCACGTTTTGGTTGGGTCGCCATCGTAATTTCCCACCTCTGTTGCACGCGGTTCCGCATACGCACAGACGACCGTCAGCAAGCTGATCCAAATGCCATTTAGAATCTTGCAACACAACGCTTTTATTCCAGACCGAAAAAACGCAACAGCACCTTTATGGAACTCGTTTAGCAATTTCATCTTGGTTCTCCTGATGTGTTTGTGGAGGTCAGAAGAACATACGGAAGTTGCCGTTTAGGGAAAATCCTTTAAAAACAGAAATGATTGGAGGGTATGCGAAAGGTAGGAGTTTCTTGCCTTGGTAAGTTTTTAGTAAGGACTTCTGCGGCGCGGAGATACACAACCGTGGGCCTGGCGCGCCGCAACGAGGATTAAAGTTATGCCGTTTTAACCAGGTAAACCATATTCAGCAACACCATCATGTGACACGCCAATACCGTCCAAACAAATTTTTGGTGGTTTTTTAAAAAATCCCCTTCCACATTATTGGTTTTGCGCACCCACCATAAGTGGGCCCAATGCAGAAAAGTAAAAATAGCGGCAGCAATGATGACTTTTTGATGTTGTACGGCAAGAAAAGCACTGACCGCCAAGCCGGTGATCAATAAACCGACCAAGGTGTGCAACACGGCAAGTTTTGGGCGCGTCGCAGAGTTAAAGCCCAGCCAACCGGCCGTACAAAAAATCAGAACCGTAAAAGACCATAAAAGAAAAATCGGCACTTCGGCGTTAGCCGCCGGACCGAGAATCCAAGGTGCGATGGCGCCACCGAAAAAGGGAATGATCGCGACAAAATACACTCGCTCCATCAGCTGCTGATATTTTCCCGCGTCACTCACGTTGCGTCTCCATCAGGTCTTCGGCAGAGTTACGCCGCGTTGCCCTTGATATTTTCCGCCGCGGTCTTTGTAGGAGGTATCACACACTTCGTCGCTTTCGAAAAACAGCATTTGAGCCACGCCTTCATTGGCGTAAATTTTTGCAGGCAGTGGTGTGGTATTGGAAAATTCGAGGGTGACGTGGCCTTCCCACTCCGGCTCCAAGGGCGTTACGTTGACAATAATGCCGCAGCGGGCGTAAGTGGATTTACCCAAGCAGACGGTCAATACGCTGCGCGGAATCCGGAAATATTCCACTGTGCGAGCCAATGCAAAAGAATTGGGCGGAATAATGCAAACGTCGCTTTCAACATCGACAAAACTGTTTTCATCAAAATGTTTTGGATCCACCGTCACAGAACGAACGTTGGTAAAAATCTTGAATTCATTTGCACAGCGCACGTCGTAACCATAGCTGGAAGTGCCATAGGAAATCAGGCGATTGCCATCGGCACCGTAGCGAACCTGGCCGGGTTCAAACGGCTCGATCATGCCGTGCTGTTCCGCCATGCGGCGGATCCACTTATCCGATTTGATGGACATAGGTATTACAACTCCAGAAGAAATCAAAAATAAAAATCTGCACCAGCGATCAATCGTCGCTTATGGAAATTGTGGGAGCCGCTTCTCCGCGCAGGGATTTTTCCCACAGCAGCGCGCCGACTTTGGCTGCGATCTCGCAATAATTGCGCGCAACGGCAGAATCCGGCTCCGCCACTACCGGCGGATTGCCGCTGTCGGTCTGCTCACAAATGCTCATTTGCAACGGCAGACGGCCCAGCATTTCCACGCCGTATTGCGCGGCCAGACGATCACCACCCGCAGTGCCAAAAATCGCTTCCTCATGGCCGCAATTGCTGCAGATATGCAGCGACATATTTTCCACTATGCCCAACACCGGAATATTGACCTTGCGGAACATTTCAATGCCTTTGCGCGCATCTGCCAAGGCAATATCCTGCGGCGTGGTGACAATCACCGCACCGGAAACCGGCACCGCCTGCGCCAGGGTCAATTGAATATCGCCCGTACCGGGCGGCATATCGACGATCAGGTAGTCCACATCTTGCCAATGCGTCTGGTTGAGCAATTGTTGCAGAGCGCCGCTGACCATGGGGCCGCGCCAGACGACCGGCGTTTTTTCGGTCACCAGATTGCCCATGCTGATCATCTGCAGACCATGCGCGCGAATTGGCAACATTTTGTTGGGGCTGTGCATTTCCGGTCGCTTGTCGGCAACACCGAGCATCAACGCCTGACTCGGCCCATAGATATCCGCATCCAGCATTCCGACATTGGCGCCAGCCCGGGCCAAAGCCAGGGCCAGATTGACGGCGGTCGTCGACTTGCCGACCCCGCCCTTACCGGAGGCGACGGCGATGATATTTTTGACCCCGGGGATCACGCTCTGGTTATTCACCGTCGCCACTTGACCTACGCGCCAGCTGGTTTGCAACTCGACACGCTCAAAGGAAGGGCGAAACAGGCTTTGGACTTGATCGACGACGACTGCATCCGGCGTAAAAGGGTAGCCAAATTCAAGTTGCAGGGAGAGCGAGGTGCCGCTGCTATCGGCCTTTTGCAAGGCATCGGCTAAAGAGAGTCCCGCGGCATGAGGCAAAGACACCTGCTGCAAACGCTCGCGGACCGATTCAAACAACGAAGCCATAGCACCCCCAAACCCTACCCGATTGACAAGGGCGGCATTCTACCCGCGAACCCGGCCAGTGCCCAGAACGAATGCGGTTGCGACATGCACGCGCACCCCCAAACTGGTATGATCCCGCCCTTTCCGCGCCCTGGCGCAAGCTCCCATCAACCGATCAAACAGCAAGCAGAATATGACCGCACAACGCAAGATTCTCGTGACAAGCGCCCTGCCCTACGCCAATGGTTCGATTCACCTGGGCCATATGGTGGAAACCATACAAACGGATATATGGGTGCGATTCCAGAAAATGCGTGGCCACGATTGCATCTATGTCTGCGCCGACGACGCCCACGGCACTGCCATCATGCTCACCGCAGAGAAGCTGGGCAAAACGCCGGAGCAACAAATTGCCGATATGAAGGCAGAACACGAGCGGGATTTTGCTGGCTTCCTGATCGGCTTCGACAACTACCACAGCACCCATTCCAGCGAAAACAAGGAGTTATCCGAGCTGATCTACTCGCGCCTGAAAGCCAATGGCCATATCGCCGAGCGCATGATCACGCAGGCCTACGACCCGGAAAAAGGTTTGTTCCTGGCGGACCGTTATATCAAAGGCACCTGTCCGAAATGTAAAACGCCGGACCAGTACGGCGATAACTGCGAAGCCTGCGGCGCGACCTATTCGCCGATGGATTTGATCGATCCCAAATCCGCGATTTCCGGTGCGACGCCGATCGCCAAAGAATCCAAACATTTATTTTTTAAATTGCCGGAATTTACCGAATATTTGCGCGAGTGGACGCGCGCCGGCCATTTGCAACCGGAAGTCGCCAACAAATTGGCTGAGTGGTTAGAGGGCGGTTTGCAGGAGTGGGATATTTCCCGTGACGCGCCCTATTTCGGTTTTGAAATTCCCGGCGAGCCCGACAAATATTTTTACGTCTGGCTGGATGCACCAATCGGTTATATGGCGAGCCTGAAAAATCTGTGCGATCGCACAGGCCGCGACTTTTCCTCTTATTGGAAACCGGATTCTGATGCTGAGGTTTATCACTTTATCGGCAAGGACATCATTAATTTCCACGCTCTGTTCTGGCCGGCGATGCTCTCCTCCGCGCAATTCCGCACGCCGACCAAGGTCTGCGCGCACGGATTCCTGACCGTCAACGGTAAAAAAATGTCGAAATCGCGCGGCACATTCGTTAATGCCCGCACCTATCTCGAACACCTTGATCCGGAATATCTGCGCTATTACTACGCCAGCAAACTCACCGCTGGTGTTGATGATCTCGACTTGAACCTCGACGATTTCGTTGCGCGCGTCAATTCCGATCTGGTCGGCAAGGTGGTCAATATCGCCAGCCGCACTGCCAAATTTGTGCAACAGCAAGGCGGCGTATTGTCACAGGAAATTGCCGATACAGCTTTGTGGCAAAAATTTGTCGATGCCAATGAGCCAATCGCACAATTATTTGAAGAACGAGACTTCGGCCGTGCCATGCGCGAAATTATGGCGCTGGCGGATGCGGCCAACGAATATATTGCGACCCAAGCACCTTGGAGCATGGCAAAAGAAGCCGGGCGCGAAAAAGAAGTTCTGGCTGTTTGCACCCTCGGCATCAATATGTTCGCTGCCTTGATGACATGGCTCAAACCTGTGCTGCCCAAAACTGCAGCGGCAGCAGAAGAATTTCTCGATACTGAATTAACCTGGCGCAACGCCACTTTGTTTTTGAGTTCGCACAAAATCAATGCATTTAAACCACTGATGCGGCGCGTGGAATTGGAGAAGGTCAATCAGATGATCGAAGCCAGCAAAAGCGAAGCACCCGCTCCCGCCGCTGCCGCGCCCACTGGCTGGCTGGCAAAAGATCCTATTGCGGAAGAAATCGAATACGCCGATTTCGCCAAAGTGGATTTGCGCATCGCCAAAATTATCGCGGCAGAACCTGTAGCAGGTGCGGATAAATTGCTGCAATTGACCCTGGACTTGGGCGGACAGACCCGCAATGTATTCGCCGGAATTAAAAGCGCTTACGATCCTGCCACCCTGGTCGGCAAACACACCGTTATGGTCGCCAACCTCAAACCGCGCAAAATGAAATTCGGTTTATCCGAAGGAATGGTTCTCGCTGCAGGGCCGGGCGGAAAAGAAATTTTCTTGCTGGAACCCGATACCGGCGCAGAACCGGGAATGAAAGTGATGTAATCATCAACCAACGCCGGACAATGTCCGGCGTTTTTGTTTGTAGGTCAGAACACGTCAAGATCGGAACACGACATCCGCAAAAACAAGTCCAAGAAAAAACAACCAGGATAAAAGAAAAAAAATACTGAGCAGCTTATCTCGCCGAGTCGCATATTTTCTTACATTGGCAACATCAAAGATTCGCTGAAGTCTCATTGCCTGCCGTTCGGGCAATACAATTCCGTAAGCGTAAAACATCGAGCGAACCCCAAATTCATCCCAGGCACATGGATGCTTTCCGGTAGAGTTGAGCACTTTCCGGTCAATACCGGCCATGGTGATTCTGGCGAACAACAGGCAAGAAAACAGGGGGAGGAAAATCGCTACCGCAAACGCCCAGAAAAACCAGCCGGTCATAGTTCATGCACCTAAACCGTCAAAAATTTCTATCCCAAAGACTCCCGGTAAATTCTCTAACGCTATTGTCGACATAACTTCCGGCGCCAAATCCGGCTGCCACGCCTAACCCTATTACTACTACCCACCCAATTGGCGTAAGGCCAAATCCAGCCGCCTTAAAAACGAAGTTCTACCTCACCCAATAAAACAGCAACAAAGGTACCCAGTATCCAACAACTCATAAGTAATAGAAAAAGAATGGCGCAAATCCTATCTCCCGGTGATGAGTAGGATCTGACAAGGCGAGCATCGATCAAACGCTTGTCAATGCGGTACGCGATTTTCTCGGGGAAACCAAGGGCGCAGGCATAAAAAACTATACGACCACCCACACCGTCCCATATAAAACTATCGGGCAATCCGTCTTCCTTCATCTGTTTTTCGATGCGGCGCATTGTCATCTGAGCAAAAAGCAGCCACATACAAAAACTCGAGAACATGCCTGCCACAAAAAACCAGACAAAAAACAGGCTTAAAGGCTGAGAGGGAGTTTCCATTTTCTATCCCAAATTGTCGCTGCCACTGATTGACCTACATTATCCATTGCCATTGCTGCTCCAAACCCGACCACAACACCTGCCCCAATTAGGACAACCCATCCTACTGGCGTAAATCCAAGTCCAATCGTGGTCAACCCCGCCACAGCCACCTTGCCAATGAACATTCCCGTTGCTGCACCAAGGCCAAACCCAGTGGTTTGAATCGTGGCTTCTCGCTGCCAATTACCACCTTGTCTATGAACATTACGCACTTTATTTACCCGTATTCCTGCATCAAGAGCGATCAAACCTTTTCCTGCGTAGGAAATCCCTTTTGCCATGCGCGCGATTTGCAATGCTTGTGCGTTACTTGCAACGTTGATTCCTCGACCACGTCTTCTAGCAAGCGTAATACCTCTATCCGCACCGGCTAACGCATTACCACGGTTTTTACCTAAGCTATTTGCTGGCGCAACCTTTTTAAGTTCAGTCTGATATTTCTTTTGTAGTTCTGCATACGCAGAGCGAACTTCATTTTCGAGAGTTATTCTGGAAGCGCTAGCGCCTCGCCCCACGCCTTTCTGTTTGTTCAAGGCGATTAACGCATTCTGATATCGAAGTAACGCTTTTTGAAATTCGTTTAGGCGGACTTCGCTAGCTGTTGCACCAGCGCCAAGCAAGCTGCCGGTATTCTGGAGGTCTAAAAACGCAAGGTTATCGTTATAAAACGCGGCTAAGGCTACAGTGAAATCACCAAATACATCTATGGTAGATACCAAATTCTGTCGTGCTGGTACAGAGAGGTCACCAAGGGTTTGGTAATGATTTTGCTCTCAGGACAGCTGCCTTCTGCAAGGCAATAAGGCACACCTGCATCAAAACTGGAGCAGGAAAACGCGTTGTTTTGAACAAGACTTGCCGAAGGTTGAGTGTTGCCAAAAATGTCTTGAACGGAAAGATTTTGCGAAGGAAAGAATATCTCAGGCATTGTTATCCCTAACTTGCTGGCTGTTGAAGAAGGTTAATTGCAGAAGCGGCCACAGCCTAATTGCGACCACCACTACCGGTCAACACCCTGTAGATCAAAAAACCAACTTCCCCCCAACAAAGATCAGCATCACCGCCAACGCCGGCCTTAAATAATGATCGGCGACGCGGTGGGCGAGATGGCTGCCGAGGTAGATTCCAGGGAGTGATCCCAATAGCAAGTTGAGCAGAAGCGGCCAGTCCACGTTACCTAATCCCGCATGGCCCATTCCCGCCACCAAGGTAAGAGGAACTGCGTGGGCAATTTCGGTACCGACCAAGCGCACGGTTGGCAGCAGTGGGTACAACATAAACAGCGCAACTGTACCGAGTGCGCCCGCGCCAATGGAGGTCAGTGTCACCACTGCGCCCAGGACAACCCCAGTACCAATGGTAGCGATCGCCTGCTGGCGCCGGGTCATCCGGGTCAACCAGCCGTTGTTGTTGCGGCTGTAGGCCATTAATTGGGATTTAAAGAGAATCGCCACAGCAGTGAAGATCAGGGCGTAACCAAGGGTGGTGCGGATCAAGCTGTTCAAACGCTCTGTATCCACGCTGATGCTGTGCAGTATCCAAAGCGTCAATGCGGCAGCAGGCAGGCTGCCCAGCGCCAGCTCTCCGGTAATGCGCCAATCGATATTGCGTTTTTTGTGATGGACGTGAATGCCGCCAGCTTTGGTAATGGCGGCATAGAGTAAGTCTGTACCAACGGCGCTGGCGGGAGAAATGCCGAAGTGCAAAAGGATTGGCGTCATCAGTGAGCCGCCGCCCACTCCGGTCATACCGACAATAAAACCCACCACTAAACCGGCTACGATGTAGCCTATTTCAAAATCCATAATTCCGCCGCTGCTTGTTCTGTAATCAACATCTGGTGTTTAAAAATCAACAGGCGGGGCAGACTACCGATTTTTTAATGCCGTCTCTAATGCTTTTTGGTTCTTTTTTTATAACCAAAAAACATAAAAGCACTTATAGAAGCACGATGAACGGCAATGCCGTTTGACGATATCCGTAAAGACACCTTTCATTTTCTGCCCGAATGCTGTTAACTGCGCCCGCCCGCAAGCCTGCCAAAAAGACATGATGGCCTATGGATTTTTTTGTCATTCTGCTTAGCACCGTTTTGGTCAATAACTTCGTACTCGCTCAGTTTCTGGGGCTGTGCCCGTTTATGGGTGTCTCCAACAAGCTGGAGAGCGCCATCGGCATGAGCGCAGCCACTACGTTTGTGCTGACTCTGGCCAGTATCTGCACTTATATGGTGAACACCTGGGTGCTAAATCCCCTGGGTTTGTCATTTCTGCGCACCGTCTCTTTTATTCTGGTGATTGCTGCCGTGGTGCAGTTCGCCAAGATGTTTATCGAAAAAACCAGTCCCCTGCTCTACCGGGTACTTGGCGTTTTCCTGCCTTTGATCACGGTTAATTGCGCCGTGTTGGGTGCGGCTTTGCAAAACACCAATAAGGCCCATACCTTCAGCCAATCAGCCCTTTACGGCTTCGGCGCCGCCTTGGGATTCAGCTTGGTATTGGTGCTGTTCTCTGCCATGCGTGAGCGCTTGGCGGCGGCGGATGTGCCGGTACCGTTCAAAGGTGCGGCGGTCGGCATGATCACGGCGGGTCTAATGTCTCTGGCCTTTATGGGATTCGCAGGTTTGGTGTAACCCATGATTGACGTATTACTAAATCACCCCGTCATTTCCGCCCTGGTGGCATTGGGCGGACTATCCGTTGTTTTCGGGGCGGTGCTCGGTTTTGCCGCCGTTAAATTCAAGGTGGAAGGCGATCCGCTGGTGGAGCAGATCGACAAGCTGCTGCCGCAAACCCAGTGCGGCCAGTGCGGTTACCCCGGCTGCCGTCCTTACGCCGAAGCCATTGCCGGTGGCGACCTTATCAATAAATGTCCTCCGGGCGGTCAGACGACCGTCAATAATCTCGCCGATCTGCTGGGTGTTTCTCCGCCCACTTTGGATGCGGAAGAAGACAGCAACGTGAAAAAAGTGGCGTTTATCCGCGAAGACGAGTGCATTGGTTGCACCAAGTGTCTGCAAGCCTGTCCAGTGGACGCCATAGTCGGCGCCGCCAAACAAATGCATACCGTGCTCACCGACGAATGCACCGGCTGCGATTTGTGCGTTGAGCCCTGCCCAGTAGATTGCATCGATATGATCCCCGTGCCTACCACCCTGAAAGACTGGGGCTGGCAGATGCCCAAGCCCGCCAAAGGTCCCTTCATCATTGCGACGGATAGAACCAATCCGCAGGAGCACGCCGCATGAGAAAGATCTGGGATATTCACGGCGGTGTTCATCCTCCAGAGAACAAACACCAATCGCTGCGCGATCCGCTGGCGACTATTGCGCTGCCCAATATTCTGGTGTTGCCGCTCAACCAACATATCGGCAGCCCGGCTACGCCGGTTGTCCAGGTTGGCCAGAAAGTTCTTAAAGGCGAGTTGATTGCCGACGCTCAAGGTATTTTCTCCGCCTGTATTCACGCGCCGACTTCGGGAGAAATTGTGGCGATCGAAGATCGTCCTATTGCTCACCCCTCCGGCCTGAGCGCACCCTGTATTGTTCTGCGCCCTGACGGTTTGGATCAGTGGACTGAGCTGACGCCTTGCGAAGCGCCGGAAACCCTGGATCACGCAACCTTGGTTGAGAAGATTCGCCGCGCCGGTCTGGCGGGCATGGGCGGCGCGGGCTTCCCCACGGCAGTCAAACTCAATCCGCGCTCGACCGACAAAATTGAAACGCTGATTCTCAACGGCACCGAATGCGAACCCTATATCACCGCCGACGACATGCTGATGCGGGTTCACGCCGAAGAGGTTGTGCAAGGTGCACTGCTGCTGGCGCGCATCGTCGGCAACCCGAAAGAAATCCTGATCGGTATTGAAGACAACAAACCTGAAGCCGTCGCCACCATGCAGGCGGCTGCACGAGGCACCGGTATTGAAGTGGTCGTGTTCCCGACCAAATATCCTTCCGGCGGCGAAAAGCAGCTGATCCAGATTCTCACTGGTAAAGAAGTCCCGAGCGGCAAAATTCCGGCGCAGATCGGCGTGCTGGTACAGAACGTCGGCACCGCCTACGCAGCCTGGCGCGCGGTGCGCTATGGCGAGCCGTTGATTGAGCGTATTACCACGGTGGTGGGTGAATCTCTCGATATCCAACGCAATATCCGTGTCCTTATAGGTACGCCCATCGCTCATGTGCTGGAGCAACACGGTTTCGCTGCACGCAACTGCGCCCGCGTGATTATTGGCGGACCTATGATGGGCTACAGCATCGAGGATCTGCAGGTGCCGGTGGTTAAGACCACTAACTGCGTACTGGCGCCGAGCCACGCCGAAATGCCACCTGCGCCACCCGCGCAAGCCTGTATCCGCTGCGGCATGTGCGCGCAAGCCTGCCCTGCCAACCTGTTGCCGCAGCAGTTGTATTGGTACGCCCAGGCGGAAGATTTTGATCGTTTGGAAAATCACAACCTGTTCGACTGCATCGAATGCGGTGCCTGCACGTTTGTGTGCCCGAGCGCAATTCCGCTGGTGCAGTACTACCGCGCGGCCAAAACCGAAATTCGCCGCAAAGAAGCGGAAAAACAAAAATCCGATCGCGCCCGCGAACGTTTCGAACAGCGCAAAGAGCGCATCGCCAAAGCCGAGGCGGAAAAAGAAGCCAAACGCTTAGCGCGCAAAAAAGCGGCGGAAGCTGTAAAAGCGCAAATGGAAGAACCCAAAGCCGCACCAGCGGTGCAAACCTTTGATCCCGTAGCGGTTGCGCAAAATAAGGCTGAATCCCTTGAGGATAAAGACAGCATCGGCAAAAAACTCACGCGCCAGTTGGAAAGCGTAAAAGGCCGCGTGGAACATCTGACGCAACAAATTGCGGAATGCGAAGACCCGGCACGCAAAGACGCTCTGACTGCGCAACTCAAACAAGCAGAACTCAAACTCGAAGAAGCGCGCAAAAAGCTCGACGATTTTGAACGCGGCATCAGTGCGCCACTGGAACAGCGCCTGGAAAAAGTAGCCCAGAAAGTTCAGCTGTCGCCGCTTGAAGCTCAGCGCAATGCCATTGCTACCATCGAAAAACGTCTGGCGGTGGCCATAGAAAAAATGCAGGAAGCCGAGCGCGAAGAAAAACCGACGCTGCCTGCCCTTAAACAAGGGGTAGAAAAACTGCAGGAAAAACTCGCCGAAGCCCAGGCGGAATTGGCGCAGCTCGAACAACAGCAAACGGCAGAACCCACTGCCAATGCTGGCAGCAGTGAACCACAGGATGCGGCGGCGGAAGCCATTGCGCGCGCCCAGGCCAAAGCCGCTGCAGCGGCGCAGATGTCGCCAGAGGAAAAACGAGCTGAACAAATCAAGTCACTGCAAGCGCGCATCGAAAAAGCCCGCGCCAAAGTGATAGAGGCTGAAGCCAGCAATAGCGAGCATTTGCCCGCCCTGCGCACAGCCTTGGAAAAACTGGAATCCAAATTACAAGAAGCGGAGCAACAAGCGTGATGTTGTTGAATACGCGTCGAGAGCGCCAGGTGTAAGTTATGGCGTTTATCAGAGTCTCTTCTCCCCACACCCGCAGCGCCAACACCACATCCGGTGTTATGGCTCAGGTGCTGCTCGCCACTATCCCTGGATTGGCGGCTCTTACTGCGTTTTTTGGCCCCGGAAGTTTGATCAACGTGGCGCTCGCGTGCGCCCTGGCAGTCGGCTTTGAAGCCGGTATTTTATGGCTGCGCAAACGTCCGGTGATGTTTTATTTGCGCGATTTAAGCGCGCTGGTCACCGCTGTTCTGCTGGGCTTGGCGCTACCGCCTTACTGCCCTTGGTGGGTGGTGGTAGTCGGGATATTTTTCGCCATAGTCGTCGCCAAACATTTGTACGGCGGTCTCGGCTATAACCCCTTCAACCCAGCCATGGTCGGTTATGTGGTTCTGCTGATTTCCTTTCCGCTGGAAATGACCCAGTGGGCCACTCCAGCAGGCGCTTTGGCGGATGGACAATCGCTGCCGGGCATCGGCGATGCGCTCGCCAAAGTGTTTGCCGGCGTACCTTTGGACGGCTACGCCTCCGCCACCGCCTTGGAAACCTTGCAACAACGCGGTGGGCAAACGGTGGCGGACTTGTACAGCAGTGCCCCTATATTTGCCAGCGGCCGCTGGGCCGGTAATGGCTGGGAATGGGTAAACCTGGCGTTTCTGGCTGGCGGTGTTTATTTGCTCTACAAAAAAGTGTTCACCTGGCATGCGCCCGTCGCCATGCTGACCGCGCTCGGTGTGCTCGCCATTCTGTTTTATGACAACGGCAGCTCCAACAGCGCAGGCTCGCCAGTTTTCCATTGGCTGTCCGGCGCCACTATGTTGGGCGCATTTTTTATTGTGACCGACCCTGTAACATCCGCAGTCAGCACTAAAGGCCGTTTGATCTACGGCGCGGCTATTGGCGTTCTGGTATTTGTCATCCGAACCTGGGGCAATTACCCGGATGCAGTGGCCTTCGCCGTTCTACTGATGAACTTCGCTGCGCCCTTTATCGACTACTACACCGTGCCGCGCACCTACGGCCATTCCAAGGCGCCGCGCTCCACTGCAAAACGAGGTAAGTGACGCGCATGCTCGGTCGATCCATCAGTAAAAACAGCGCACTGCTCGCCGCCTTTGCCGCGGCGACCGCAGGCTTGATTGCCTTCACGTTTACCAGCACCGCCGGAAGAATTTCAGACGCCGAACGCCGCGCCGCGCAACGCGCTCTGTTCGAGGTAGTGCCGGAAAGCCGGCATAACAACGACTTGTTAAGCGATACCCTGACCATCCCCGCTGAAGACGCCGCCACCTTGCGCCTGAATGATCCTGCGCTGGTACACGTCGCGCGGCAGGACGGCGAGCCTGTGGCTTTCCTGTTCACCAGCACCGCACCCGACGGTTACAGCGGCGATATCCGCCTGCTGATCGGTATCAATGTCGACGGCACAGTGGCTGGCGTGCGCGCCTTGCGCCATGCGGAAACACCTGGATTGGGAGACAAAATCGAGCTGGCCAAAAGCCGCTGGATTCTCGGCTTCGACGGAAAATCCCTGGGTAACCCTTCACTTTCCGGTTGGGCAGTGAAAAAAGACGGCGGTGAATTCGATCAATTCGCCGGCGCAACCATCACCCCCAGAGCGGTCGTCAAACAAGTCAAAACGGTTTTGCAATATGTGCAGGACCATCGCGATGAACTGCTGTCCCGCGCCGGCACACAAGCGGTTGAATAACAGCGGTTAAGAGGCAACCAATATGAGTCAAGTGAATTATCGTGAGATCACCATCAACGGTTTGTGGAAAAACAACCCGGGATTGGTGCAATTACTCGGCCTCTGCCCTCTTCTCGCGGTGAGTGGCACAGTGGTCAACTCCCTCGGTCTCGGCTTGGCCACTATGTTGGTGCTTTGCGGTTCCAACGTGGCAGTCTCCTTGATTCGCAATGCCGTCAGCGACGCCGTGCGCCTGCCCGCGTTCGTGATGATCATCGCCGCCTTTACCACCTGCACCGAACTTTTGATGCAGGCATTTACTTACGAGCTGTATCAAATCCTTGGAATTTTTATTCCGCTGATTGTGACCAACTGCGTCATCCTCGGCCGCGCTGACGCTTTTGCAAGCAAGAATTCTATAGTTCCCGCCATAGTCGACGGCGTAATGATGGGCCTGGGTTTTCTGCTGGTGTTAGTGGCAATCGGCGGTGTGCGCGAACTCATTGGCGGCGGCACTCTGTTTGCCAATATGCATTTGCTGTTTGGTGAATTTGCGCGCAATTGGGAAATCCATGTATTTGGCGAAAATTACCGCGGCTTTTTAGTAGCCGTTCTCCCACCTGGCGCATTTTTGGTCACAGGTTTATTGATCGCCATAAAAAATATTATCGACAGCCGCATCGAAAAACGTCGCGCCGCGCAACAAGCGCAAACCCCAAAAGCCAGCCGCCGCGTGCGCACCACCGGGCAAATTGCCTGATTTATACCCCCTAGTGAGGTGGCATTTGGCGCCTCACTTTTCCTGCCTTAAAAATCGCTAACAAAAACACTATTTGAGGTTTTGGCAACGGCATTAGCTCGTGCTAACATCCCGCCCGCTTTTCTCTAAAAAGGAGTTTTCTATGAAGGATGTTGCCCTGCCAAAACCGTCTATTAGCCCTTCCACGACTGTTATTACGCCGCAACAAGCCAAGAAGTTTGTTTACTTCTCCGCACAAACCCAAGGCGCCTTTGGCCGACCGGTAAAAATCGACCCACAACTGCTCCCCCATTTTCTGTGCCTGGTCGATCCCTCCAGCCACCAAGGCCAAACCGTTATCCGCCATATCGAAAACCTGCGAGCCAAAGCCGGCACCGGCGACAGCTTCCAAAACGCCAACCGCGCTTTCGACTTTATGGATCACATAGGCAATGTGCGTATCCATTACAAAATTATGCAGGCAGATGCAGGTTCGCCGGTTGGGGTTTATATAACGGATATTCGGCCGGGGTTTAGGGGGGATCAAAAGGAAGCTGGGTTGTATTCAGTACAAGCCTCAGGCTTTCGCGTTAACGTTACTAAATCAAACGATGTTGCCGTGTCGTCCTCTAAAGCATGTATTAATGGCGCCGCCAATAACGTGGAAGATGCAGCAAAACAAGTTCTAGCCGCCGCCAATGCTTCATCCACTGCCTTGTTTTATAACCCGTCACACGCTATCAATGACATGGGATGTTGGTTCAATCCATCTAAACAAGGTCAACACGCCAAAGTAGCGGCTGAACGTCTAGCAACTGTTCTACAAACAACAGAATCCAGGGGATCAGGAACAGTCCACTGGCACGTTCATGGCGAAGGTGCACACCTGCTTGCAAAAGCTTTAGAAAAAATACCATCGCAACTTAAAAGACACCGCTTTCAATTTTTCAATCCTATTGGGAATATGACCGCCCTACTAGGAAACATTAAGCAAAAGCAAGGTGAACTCGCAGAAGCTGTAGTTAATTATGAGTCTTCTTCAAACGCTATTGTTTCTTTCCTTGCCCAAAGAAGCGCACTCACCAATACAATTCGCTCATTAGTTTCTCAGGGTCACCCTTACGCACAACCAAGGGAAAAACTTGTCAGCAAATTATTAAGCGAAACCTCAAAGTCTGCCGGCATATTTCAAGCTGCTAAAACGTCCACCGCGTCTAATGCCGCAACTTTTCTTAATCTATTAAAGCAAGTTCAAGGGATTTACGGGGCCGGCAAGAAATGAATTCAAACCGAAATCTTCGTAAAGTCGTATCAGCTGATTACGATCATTTACCCCTTGTAACGTTTGATTTGGGTGCTTGCCAAGCTGTATTTCCACTTCCCGAAAATAGCGGGACACTTAACACTCAGCTTGCGCCCTCCACACCATCTCTGGAGGAATTCCAACAGATAGACCCTGATAATCCAACAAAAGAAAAATGCTTGCCATTAATTTCTTGTCTCACTTGGGATTGTTATAGCGTAGGCACTGGATCCTGGCTGGGCAATCTCATGTTGGGTGTTGGCATAATGGACAATCGAAACGGTCAATTCGATTTTCTTGATGGGCACTCATTTAAAAAGTGGATGCTCTTCAGGGCTCATGAGTTTTATAGCGAGTGGAATGAAGGAATTCGAGAAGACTTCCGTCGAAATAATCTGGACATTATTGAGGGTGAGCTTTTTGTATACCCACAGACAGAAAACGATATTTCCTTGGTAATTTCTAACGGTACTACTTGGTACAGAGAGAAAACAGGAAGCCCCAAAGGAGCTAGTCACATCTCAAACAGCTTTCGGACTCCAATTGATGGAAAATTCTCTCTAAATATTGAATTTCAATGGTCCTCAGCCAAAGAAACCTGCGAAATCTTAGAGTCCGAAATAGACGACCTCCAACTGGAATATCTCCAAAAAGTCCGCCTAATTCCCAATACCTAAACCTCATTCGCTGAGTTATCAGTTGGTAACTCAGCGAACATCCAAATAACCTCCCCCCTCTCTTCCAACGCCCCATTTTTAACATCGAAATATTGGAACCCAATTTGCAACGTTCCGTCATGCGAGCGTTTTATTGTTGAGTTTTACACACGAATCTGTTGCTGCCTCAACAGCTGAAATCCTGAACCCAAAAACAATATTGCGCGCGCCCGTCGCCGGAAATACAAGAATATCGGGATGAACTGCTGGCACGCCAGTTGGGTACTGATTCCAAAGCAACTATCGTGAGATCGTCCTCCGCGACTGTGGAAAAGACAGCAGTGCGCGCATTTGCTTATGCCTATGCCCTCTTTTATTGCTTAACACGCAACAGTCTGCCCAATAGAACATCCTTTTTGGTTTATTTCGGCGCCCATGAAATTCCGCTTCTGTTTTATTGATGGAGAAAGCCTATGCTCCCGCGTTTTGGTTACATCGTTTTTGGCGTCGCTTTTAGCGCCCTTGCCCAGGCGGCGGCTCCGCCTGCTGTGCCGGTGGTGGTTAAGACGCTTCAGCTGGAGCCATTTGCCGACACCATCGAAGCACTGGGAACGCTCAAAGCCAATGAAGCTGTAGTGATTTCTGCAACTGTGACGGATACGGTTCGCGCGGTGCACTTTGAAGACGGCCAGCGCGTGCGCAAAGGTGATGTGCTGGTGGAGATGACTGACGACGAAGAGCACGCCCTTCTGCAGGAAGCAAAAGCGGCTCTCGGAGAAGCACAGCGGCAGTACGAACGGGTTCAGTCGTTGGCCAAAACCAATCTCGCCACCGAATCTTTGCTGGATGAGAGACGCCAAGCTTTTGATTCCGCGCAGGCCAAATTGCTGGCGACTCAATCCCGCCTGGCAGATCGTTTGATCGTTGCCCCTTTTGACGGCGTTGTCGGTTTGCGCCATATCAGCGCAGGCAGTTTGGTAACGCCTGGAATTCCCCTCACCACATTGGATGATGACAGTGTTATGAAACTGGACATCACCATTCCTGCAATTTTCCTCGATGCAGTACAACCCGGCTTGCGTATTACGGCGCGATCACGCGAGCGCGAAGGTGAATTTATTGGTCTTGTCACCGCCGTTGATTCGCGTATTGATCCCATTACCCGTTCAGTCACCGTGCGCGCACGCATCGAAAATCCGGAACGGCAATTGCGGCCTGGGATGTTGATGTCAGTTGAATTGCAAAAAGCCGAAACTCTGAGCTTGCTGTTGCCGGAAGAAGCTCTGCTACAGGAAGGGTTTCGCAGTTATGTCTATCGCGTCGACAAAGGCAGTGAGCCACTTACCGTCAGTAAACAGGAAGTGAAAGCCGGCGTTCGCCGTCATGGACATGTGGTGATTACTGCCGGTCTTAATTCCGGCGATCAAATCATTACGCACGGCATTCTGCGTTTGCGCCACGGCAGCCGCGTTGCCATTCAGGCTGAACAAAAAGGCCAGGAAAGTCTCGCTGAACTGCTGCGGCAAGCCTCCCTTCAGACAGGGAATATTCCATGATTATTTCTGACGTCTGCATTAAACGACCGGTATTTGCATCGGTTATTTCACTGCTTTTGGTCGCGTTTGGCGTGCTGGCATTTCAGCGCCTTCCTTTGCGGGAATATCCGGATATAGATCCACCCATCGTGTCCATCAGAACCGAATATCCAGGTGCTGCCGCCAATGTGGTGGAAACGCGTATCACGGAAATTATCGAAGAGCGCATTGCTGGTATCGAAGGTATTCGCTATATCCAATCCTCCAGTGAAGATGGCCGCTCGGATATCACCATCGAATTCGATGTATCGCGCGATATAGATGCAGCAGCCAATGACGTACGAGACCGCGTTGCCAGAGTTTTGGACGACTTGCCGGATGAAGCGAATCTGCCGGATGTCGCCAAGGTGGATGCCAACGAAGAAGTAATCATGTGGCTGAATCTCACCAGCGATACCATGACCATGCCAGAATTAACGGATTATGCGGAGCGTTATTTGGTCGATCGCTTTTCCGTGGTAAATGGTGTGGCGCAAATCCGTATCAGCGGTGGCCAGAGTTATGCTATGCGGATCTGGCTCGATCGGGTTCAACTTGCCGCCCACAACTTAACCGCTGCTGATATTGAAAAAGCTTTACGCGCGGAAAATGTCGAGCTGCCTGCTGGCAGCATCGAATCGCGCAAACAGCAATTCAGCGTGCGCCTCGACCGCGTTTTTATCGCGCCGGAAAATTTCCGCGAGCTCGTCATCAAGCGCGGTGACGACGGCCATTTGGTACGTCTCGGAGATATAGCAACCGTCGTTAAAGGCACACGAGAACACCGTCTGGATTTTCGCGGTAATGGTCAACCCATGGTGGGCATTGGCATCACCAAACAATCCACCGCCAACACCATTGATGTTGCACGCGGAGCCAAATTGGTAGCGCAACGCATCAATCCTACCCTGCCACCCGGCATGGAAATTAAACAGAGTTACGATTCTTCGATCTTTATTGAAGAAGCCATTAAAGAGGTTTATTACACCCTCGCCATCGCCATTATTCTGGTAATTCTGGTGATTTATCTGTTTCTCGGTAGCGCCCGCACTACGCTTGCGCCTGCCATTACCGTTCCCGTCTCCATCATTGCCACTTTTATCGTGTTAATGGTGATGGGATTTACCGTCAATATGCTCACCCTGCTCGCGCTGGTGCTGGCGATTGGTTTGGTGGTAGACGATGCGATTGTGGTGTTGGAGAACATTCATCGGCGAATGGATGAATATGGTGAAACACCATTGGTGGCGGCGTTCAAAGGCACCCGCCAGGTTGGCTTTGCCGTTATCGCCACCACTGCAGTTTTGATCGCGGTATTCGCACCCATTGCTGTACTGCAAGGTGATGTCGGGAGATTGTTTTCTGAATTTGCGCTCACCATGAGTGCGGCGGTATTTTTCTCCAGCCTTGTAGCTCTCACATTAGCGCCGGTTATTGCGGCCTATTGCTTAAAACCCAATACGCAGGAAACGGCCCTGGTGGCTGCTATTGATCGTGTATTTCAAACACTTCGGCGCGGTTATAACGTCTCACTACAATTTTTCCTGACACGCCCAGTCTGGATTCTCGCCTCATTTTTCACATTGATTGGCTTTTCTTACTGGCTGTTCCAACAAATTCCCGGCGAATACGTTCCCAGGGAAGACCGTGGCGCATTTTTTGTGATGATAGATGGGCCCCAGGGAGCCAGCTATGAATATATGAAGGAATATATGGACGAAGTCGAACGCCGCATGATGCCGCTGGTGGAATCCGGAGAAATTATGCGTTTGCTGGTTCGTTCGCCGCGCGGTTTTGGTGGAATTTCCGCTTTTAATAGCGGACAGGTCACCGTTGTTTTAAGTCCGTGGGAGCAGCGGCGCCCAGCTCAAGAAATTATTAATGAAGTCCGCAGCCTGCTCGCGGATTTACCCGGTGTTACATCATTCGTGGTGATGCGCCAGGGTATCGGTGGTCGCCAGAGTAAACCCGTGGAGTTTGTGATTGGCGGCGGCACCTATGAAGAATTGGCAGAATGGCGCGATATCATTTTCAGCAAAATCAACGCGAATAATCCGGGTTTCCTCGCACTCGATTCGGATTACAAAGAAAATACGCCACAAGTTCGCGTGGTCATCGATTATGACCGCGCCGCAGAGCTGGGAGTGTCGGTGCAAAATATTGGTCGCACGCTGGAATCCATGCTCGCCTCCCGCCGCGTCACGACTTTTATCGAAAAAGGTGAAGAGTACGATGTCATTATCGAAGGACGGCGCGATCAGCAAAGCAGCCCGCAGGATTTGACCAATATTTATGTGCGCTCGGAGCGCAGTGGCCAATTGATTCCGCTCGCCAACCTAGTGACATTTTCCGAGCAGGCGGCGCCGCAAAGTCTCAATCGTTACAACCGCACTCGCGCCATTACGATTAGCGCGGATCTGGAAGATCACTTGGCACTGGGCGCAGCGTTGGAACATTTGGAACAGCTGGTGCGCGAGCATTTACCGGATTACGCCATCATCGATTACAAAGGTCGTTCGCGCGATTACAAATATTCCGGTGACTCCAGCATTTTGATGTTCGGCCTCGGCATTTTGGTGATGTTCCTGGTATTGGCAGCGCAGTTCGAAAGCTACATCAGTCCTTTCGTGATTACGCTGACTGTACCCCTCGCCATGGCAGGCGGGCTGCTCGGTCTCTGGTTAACTGGCAATACGCTGAATTTATTTAGTCAGATTGGCTTGATTATGCTGATCGGCCTTGCCGCGAAAAACGGCATCCTTATTGTGGAATTCGCCAATCAGTTGCGCGATGAAGGCAAAAATGTTCGCGATGCAATTATTGAGGCATCTTTACTGCGTTTGCGGCCGATCATAATGACCAGCATTACAACCCTGGCCGGTGCTATTCCGCTGATTATTTCTTCCGGAGCTGGTTCAGAGACTCGCGCGGTACTGGGTGTAACTCTATTTGCTGGCGTTATAGTCGCAACCCTTTTTACGCTGTTTGTTGTACCCGTCACTTACCAATTGCTCGGTCGATTTGCTGATTCGCCGAAGAAAAAGCAACAGCAATTGGAGATCGAATTGCGCGCAAGCAGTGCCAAGGTTTAGCTAAAATCGTTCCCGCAAATAAACCCGGTGCAGCCTGTGCTCACCGGGTTTTATTTTGCCTGTACATCTGTTATCAGCATTTAATGCAAACGCGTTATTCAGTGCCGAACTTGCAAACGACTGCACCAACTTTTATCCGCCAGAATATACCCGCCCCAACCTAGTGCACCGAAGCATTCGCAACATCAAACAAAATGACGCATTTTGCGGTTGTTTACGGCAAACAGCTGATATTTTGCCGACTCGCGCGTTAATGCCTACCCTCATGCTCCGTTGTGGCACATCGCTTGCTCCAACGAGATCCGAACATGGAACACTGCTTATTCTTGGCGCACGTCGTCGTAACAGCTCTCTCATGGATTCCGTCCAACCGGCTCAGGAAATCACCGATTTATGTTCTTGGCCCGATGCTCGTTGCAAGCGTCTATCGCGTGTTTATTTGTCGCTTTGTTATTTTCCGCAACGCCGGCTTTTGCTGAGCCGGGCGCTTCCGTAAAACAACCCTCGGATGTTATCTGGGTCGCCATTGCCGGCGCTCTCGTGTTTTTTATGCAAGCGGGTTTTGCCCTGCTGGAGAGCGGTCTGTCGCGCTCCAAAAACTGCATTAATGTGGTGATGAAAAATTACACCGACGTGTGCGTTGGCAGTTTGTTTTTCTGGCTGGTGGGATTTGGTTTGATGTTCGGTGCAAATCCTTCCGGCTGGATCGGCCTTTCCGGATTCGCCTTGCACAATGCCGAACCGTGGGATTACAGCTTTTTATTATTCCAAACCATGTTCGCCGCCACCGCCGCGACCATCGCCAGCGGTGCCATGGCGGAACGCACGCGTTTTCCCGCTTATTTATTTGCTTCAGTGGTGATTACCGCCGTGATTTATCCGATCTTCGGCAGTTGGGCCTGGGGCAGCTATTTCTCAGGCAGCGGTTGGCTGGCGGAAATGGGATTTATTGATTTTGCCGGCTCTACCGTTGTGCATTCCACCGGTGGATGGTGCGCCCTGGCAGGGATTATTGCGCTCGGTCCACGACTCGGCAGATTCGGTCCGCAAGGCCGTCCTCACCTGATTGCAGGACACAACCTCAATTTCGTCGCCCTGGGCGGATTTATTCTCTGGTTTGGCTGGTTTGGATTTAACGGCGGTTCGACTTTGCAAGCGGATGCCAATATAGGCCTTATAGTTCTTAACACCCAACTGGCAGCCTCCGCAGGCGTCGCATGTGTCCTCCTCTTCTGTTTCCTCAGTCGCTCTCCCATCACCGTCCCGGCGGCCGTTAATGGCAGTCTGGCGGGATTGGTGGGGATCACCGCTGGATGCGCCACCATGGAACCTGTATGGGCGATCGTGACTGGCGCTAGTGCCGGCCTTGTGGCATACGGCGGCGAACGCTTGTTAGTGCGGTTGGGATTGGACGATGTGGTCGGCGCTGTCGCGGTACACGCTTTTGCCGGTGCCTGGGGGACTTTATGTGCGGGCGCTTTCCTGACCGGCAAATTGTTTGACCCTTCTATCATGCTGGTCCAGCTGCTGGGCGTTGGAGCTTGTTTCCTATGGTCATTCGGGGCGGCGTTTTTACTTTTCAAAGCTCTTGCCGTAATCGGCTGCTTGCGCGCTGACCCTCAGCACGAGCAACGCGGGTTGGACCTCACCGAACACGCGGAGGTCGCCTACCCCGAGTTCATCCAACATTCCATCTATAACAAAAGCAATCTGGAAAATATTGAACGATGAACATCAACCACAACGAAATGAGTTTGCGCAGACGCGCCCTTTACACGGGATTGCAACCTTTCCTGCGGGACACGGAATTAATGGAAGCCTTGATCTTGTGGGAAAGCCAATACGCCGACCAACCAAAATTCGGTCTGCGTTATTACGTGGCAGATCTCGTCAAAAAAATCGGCAGACCCCAAGACCACAAACAGATGCTTGTGAATCTGGTGGCGACCATGAGCAAGTCAGCGGAAGAACTCTTGCCAGATCCGTCAGCAGCCTTGGCCGCTTACAAAACTCGCCGGGGCACCAGTACCTATGTCAATTACACGCTCGCCGAAATTGATGCGTTTTGTATGCTGGTGGATAAATGGTTGAGCCTGGTGAAATCAGCCGCGGCCATCGACATAGGCAACTTCGTCAAGAAGAACCTGTCGCGTATCAAGATCAACACTGATCTCCGCATCCAAATGGAACGCTGGCTTGAGGATGACAACCAGCACATCCGCGTACCGCGGGTGGAGATTCAAGAGCTGCGCCGCGTGATCAACTTGTTTTACATCGGCTTCTGTGAGTATTTAGGGCCGGTCCGTGCTGACGCTTTGCTGGAAGAAGCTGTCACCCGACTGAAGTCCAACGGCGGCGCAGCCTTTAGTGACGTCTTCAATAAGTTGCTATAGGTCCACCTTCCACCGGTAACCTTTCCCAAGGTCGACAAAATACGGTGTCGCATTCACAACAATTTTGTGACAATAGCGACCCTCAAAATTGCTGACCTTTGGGAACATCAATAATGATCACCTCAAAATCTGGTGAGCTGCACTGGTTTGTCCGGTACGGCATCTCTCTTGTCTATCTTCTCCTCACCCTTCTTTATGTCCTCACCCTATCACCAACCAGTGGCGGCTATTTGTTGGTCTTTGCTGCAGTAGTTGGCGGTTATATGGCGATGAACATTGGCGCCAATGATGTTGCCAACAATGTTGGGCCTGCCGTTGGATCTAAAGCTCTGACCCTGGGAGGGGCAATTTTATTGGCAGCCATTTTCGAGGCTGCTGGGGCGCTGATCGCCGGTGGCGAAGTGGTGGGAACGATTAAATCCGGCATTATCGACCCGCAAGAGATCAGTGATACACAAACATTTGTGTGGTTGATGACCGCCTCTCTGCTCGCAGGGGCAATCTGGCTGAATTTCGCCACTGTGATTGGAGCCCCGGTATCGACTACGCACTCTATTGTTGGGGCGGTTCTGGGTGCAGGTGTAGCGGCTGGCGGCATGGGCATCGCCAACTGGGGCAACTTGGGAACTATCGCCTCGAGTTGGGTGATTTCCCCTGTGATGGGAGGCGTTATAGCCGCGAGCCTTCTGATGCTTATCAAGAAGACCATCCTCTATCGCGATGATGTAATGCAGTCCGCTCGCGTTTACGTACCTTGGCTGGTGGCTTTTATGGCGTGGGCCTTTACCACCTACCTAGTGTTAAAAGGGATCTCCAATATCTGGAAAACCGGCCCCCTGACCGCTGCCTTGATCGGCCTGGGCGTGGCCGCAGCGGTGTACGAAATCACTCGCCGTTCGGTCAACCGCGCGACTCAGGTCATGGAAAACACCCGCGAGCGGGTCAATGATCTTTTCACCATCCCGCTGGTATTCGCTGCCGCACTTCTGAGCTTCGCCCACGGCGCCAATGATGTGGCCAATGCAATTGGCCCCCTGGCAGCCATCGCGGATGCGCTGGTCACGGGATCCGTATCAGAAAAGGCGTCTATTCCGATTTGGGTGATGGCAATTGGCGCCCTGGGTCTTTCAATTGGCCTAGCGGCGTTTGGCCCCCGCCTGATTCGCACCGTCGGCAGTGAAATTACCGAACTCGATAAGTCGCGCGCCTACTGTATCGCCATGTCCGCGGCGATTACCGTCATCATCGCGTCACAACTGGGCCTTCCCGTCAGCTCAACCCACATTGCCCTGGGAGGCATCTTCGGCGTTGGTTTTCTGCGCGAATACTTAAAGACACGTTACGCCAGCAAACTGCATCGCATCCTGGAGCGTCACGAAGCTGAAGACCAGGACCAGCTGCGCACTTACCTGCGCAATTTCCAGACTGCGGATGTCGAGGAAATGCGCGCCATGCTCAAGCGGGCCAAGAAGTTTCCAGAAGAAGTGCCGCTGACCAAAAAAGATCGCAAGCGCTTAAAGAAAATCTACAAACAGGAGCTGGTCAAGCGCAAACATCTGTACCGCATTGCCGCGGCCTGGGTTATCACCGTACCTGCATCTGCGGTGTTAGGTGCGCTTATGTTCTTTATGCTGCGCGGTATGTTGATCTAAATCCGGCACCCAACGGATATATGCCCGATTTGGGTGCTTTTTCTTCAAGTTCATCGCCAGAACCACTCAAAGGACTGCGCGGCACTTGCTATAATGCCGCGCTTTTTTTCGTGCCGATCGCACGTGACTCTTCTCAATCGTCTAACGCCAGAGGATACGACCTTGCAACTCAATCAAGCGACACCAGCACAATTGCAACAATGGGAGCGCGAACTCGCGGAAGAATACAGCCGCATCAAGGCGCAAAACCTGAATCTGGACCTGACCCGCGGTAAACCATCGGCCGAGCAATTGAGCCTGTCCGATGCGCTGGATGGGATTCTGCAGGGCAACTACGAAAGCGATTCAGGCGTAGATACCCGCAACTACGGCGGCCTCGACGGTATTCCAGAAGCCAAAAAGCTGGGCGAGCAGATCATGGGCGTTCCTGCGGCCAACGTCCTCGCCGGCGGCAACAGTAGCCTAACCCTGATGCACCAAGCGGTTATGGCGGCCTATTTCTTCGGCCTCAATGGTCCAGACAGCGCCTGGAGCAAAGAAGGCAAAGTCAAATTCCTCTGTCCGGTTCCCGGCTACGACCGCCACTTCGCCATCTGCGAACAGATGGGCATTGAGATGATCAACGTTCCTATGGACAGCAACGGTCCTGACATGGACCAAGTGGAAGCTCTGCTCAAGGCAGATTCCAGCATCAAAGGCATGTGGTGCGTGCCCAAGTACTCCAACCCAAGCGGCGTGGTATACAGCGACGCAACCGTTGAGCGCATTGCAGCGCTCGGCAAAATTGCCAGCCCCAACTTCCGCGTTTTCTGGGACAACGCTTACGCGATCCACGACCTGTCCAGCAATCCGCCGCAACTGGCCAACATCTTTAACCTGTGTGAAAAACTGGGCACGCAAGACTCCGTTCTGCAGTTCGCCTCTACCTCCAAAATCACCCACGCAGGCAGCGGCGTAGCCTTTATGGGCGCCAGCCAGAACAACCTGAAAGGCTTCCAGAAAGTCATCAGCTTCCTGACCATCGGCCCCGATAAAGTGAACCAATTGCGCCATGTGCGCTTCTTCGCCAAACCCGGCAGCCTGCAAGAGCACATGCAAAAACATGCCGCTATCATCAAGCCGCGTTTCGAAAGCGTGTTGAAGCACTTGAATGCCGCGTTCAGCGATAACGATTTGGGAAGCTGGGAGACGGCAGACGGCGGTTACTTCATCTCCTTCGATACCCGTCCGGGTCTCGCTAAAGAAGTCGTGCGTCTGGCTGGCGAAGCTGGTGTAAAACTGACCCCTGCTGGCGCAACCTACCCCTACGGTAAGGATCCACAGGATCGCAATATCCGTATCGCGCCAACCGTTCCAACCGTGAGCCAAGTGGACGCCGCCATGCAAGTGTTTGTGTTGTGCGTAAAACTGGCATCTGTGCGCCAAGCTCTGGCACAAGCAGGAAACTAATTTTTCGCTTCCCTGCTCTGCAAAAATCCCCGCATATGCGGGGATTTTTTTGCCAGGGTCCAACCCAGAAAAAGTTGACGTTAATTTTCCCAAACGCCGGTGCTACCCCATTGCCCTCACCCAAGCCCTCTCCCAGAGGGAGAGGGGGGCTAGAATGTACAAACCGGCAACATAGGTAACAAAACAACCGGGAACATGGGTTAAACAAGTTATGGTATGAGCGAGGAGGACTTGCTTATGCCCTGGAAAGAGACTTGTGTGATGGATTTGAAGATGCAATTGATCGCGGATTGGCTGCGACAGGAAAGCAGCATCAGTGAATTAGCCCGGATTTATGGCATAAGCCGTAAAACGGTTTATAAGTGGGTGACGCGATATCAGGATGAAGGAGCGTCTGCCACTGCCCAGCTTCCACTGGCTCGGCCATATCAACCTGAAAACTGCGCGACGGGAACCTGCATGCGAGCGGCATGGAGGAGAAAAGGTGTAACCCATGTTGCCGGTTTAAAGTGTTACCTATGTTCCGGTTGCACAGTGAGGGCCATATTCGATGGCAGCCGATTTAAACGAGCGGAAAAATCATGTTGGCCGCGCTTAGTACGCAAACAGCGTCAGCTATATTCAGAACAAGTCACGGAAAATAAAAAAGGGAGCCAAGCTCCCTTTTTATCACGCGAAAAATTTCAAATTCTGCAAATCACACTTCAAACGTAAACCCTTGCTCGCACAGGCGCTTATAAATTTCCTCGTCGAAGCGATACAACTCTGCAGCTCTGTGTGCAACATGCTGCTGCTTCTCACCGGACGGCACCAGCAATTTCATTTTGATCATTTTGCGCCGGAAATTCGGCTTGTCCAATTTGACGTCCAGAATTGCCTCGTAAAGCTCTTGCAATTGCAACAAGGTGAATTTTTTGGGGAGCAAATTAAAACCAATAGGTTCATGACGAACCTTGTGGCGCAGTGAGTCGAGTGCACAATGCAGAATTTGATCGTGATCGAAGATCAGACCGGAGGTTTCTTCCACGTCGCGCCACTGCACGTCGTCAGTGGTGTAACCAATGATGAGTTCATAATCCTCCGGTCGCACCAGCGCGTAATAAGCGATGGTCACAATGCGCTGCCCAGGCACTCGATCGATGCTGCCGAAAGCCTGCAATTGCTCCAGGTAGATGTCTTCCAAGCCGGTGAGATCGCGCAAATGGCGGGCGGCGGAATCGTCGATGCTCTCATCTTTATGCAGCCAACCACCCGGCAGAGCCCATCGACCTGCGTGCTCGCCCATAGCGTATTTCACGCACAACACTTTCAGGCGTCCCTGGTGAAATCCAAAAATGACACAGTCGATCGAAAGATTTTGTATAGCGCCCGGTCCCGTGCGGATTTCACCGGAAATAAATGTGAGCGGCGCTTCTTCTAACTTCTTATTCAAAGCCTGTTCCTCAGCGTGAGAATTAGGAGAAACACCAAGTGCAAAAAACGGATGTCCGATTCTGCTCGTCTTCGTGACAGAAATTGCACTCGGTTAAAAACTCTCTTTAAATGCGTCACATTTTTAACTTTTACGGAATGCCATTCATCCCGCACCAAGTTATAGTTCGCCCCACTTATGGTCTATTGGACCACCCATGTAAAACGACTCTCGAATAGCAATTCTGGGCAAATAAAAGCATTCACCTCAGACAGAATTTTTTTGCTTATCCGACCCGTTTTTTAACTTGAAAATAAGTTAAAAATCGCAGGTCGGCTTTTTTATTGTGACCGTAAAAAGGCCGTCATTAGACGCCGATGTTTTTCAGGGTGTCAAGAAGCTCACGTAGTAACGCCGTCACATTTGGGTGTTTTTCACCCAGACTTTCGATCATCACCTCGATGGTGTCCAGCGGCGTCGGTTCCGCCGCACCACCTGCGGAAACATTGTGAATCCGCTGCTGCAAATCCTCTAACAGTTGTTGCTGTTGTGGACTTGGCTCCACTTCACCGAAACGCTCGTGCAATTCCGTCATCAAGTTTTCGAGTTTTGTTGTGGCCATAGACTGTCTCCGTCATTCAGGATTTGAGGCATCCGACCCAACACCTGTCGCCGCCAAAAGAAATTTTCGGATCAAAGTCGCGGTAAGATCCGGTTTTTCCGCATGCAGCCAATGCCCCGTATTGGGGATGACCTTTAACTGAGCTTGCGGAAAACGCTGCAAAATATTGTTGCGGTACTCTGGACGGATGTAGTCAGAATCACCACCTTTCAAAAATAGCACTGGTTTGGCAAAAACGGCACCCGAACGATTCTCGTGAATTAACGTAGGATACTGCTCCTGCAAATCCTGCAGATTCATCCGCCACTCAAAGCCCGTCTCGGTTCGGACGAGATTTTTTAATATGAAACTCAGAACGGCAGGTTCTTTTATATAGGCACTGGCGATAGCCTCGGCATCCCCGCGACTACTTATTGCCGCCGGATCAACCGCATTGATCCCGGCAAAAACATCGTGATGTCGCGCCGCGTAGGTGACAGGGGCAATGTCGATCACAGCCACTTTCTCGGCTCGTTCAGGTTGGGACAAAGCAATTTCCATAGCGACTTTGCCGCCGAGCGAGTGCCCCACCAAGAACGCTTTGGACAAACCAACGCTTCCCATCCAATTGGAAACACACTCAGCCATATGTGCCAAGTCCATTCCCGCTTTATGCGGTGAACGACCGTGATTGGGCAGATCGACGGAATACACCTTGAAATCAGAAGACAGGAGACGGGCAATGGCACCGACGTTTTCCAGGGAGCCGAACAGCCCGTGCACCAGAACCAAGGGCTTTCCCTCGCCCGAGACTTTGTAATGAAGCATCAATCGCCTTTCGGAGTGGGAATAAGGGTTGGAAATGGAAATGGGGTAACTTTTTCCCCGGACTTCAATTCGGTCACGCGCACGGCGCCTTCTTTTTCCACTTCATCTATGCGAATGATGGAATGCAACGGAATATAGGAACGTTTTACATCGGTAAATTCCGCTTTCAAACGCTCTTCCGCAGGATCGACCAAGACTTGACTGCGCTCACCAAACACAAACTCTTCCAGTTCGATAAAGCCGTACATATCGCTCTGATAAATTGCGCGGGCGTAAACCTCGTACACCTGGTTCTGGTTGTAAAAAATAACTTTGTAAATCGGATTCTTTGCCATATCACTCTCGAAAATAATCGGCTGACCTTCGTCGCCGCTTCAAACTACGTTATTCACCTATTCGCCCGCCACGCTATTTGCTCAGCAAACGACTTATGAATTCTGACCGTCTCCGGTCTGTCCCATCACTTCCTTCTCATTACCACGGACCGCTGCCCGTTATCTTTGGTCGGCCCGCCTAAGTGGGGGCGCTTTGCAGCGAAACAAGAACCAGCACAAAGGATTTGCGCCACTTATGGGCAATGCAGTAACGCATCAGTATAATGCGCGCACGTTTTTTGACCTCCACGACTCAACAGGTCCTTTTTTAGCTGTCCGGCTGGCCCATTTGCCAAGCCCACTGTTGTTAGACCATCCAACGGAATCATCATGTCAGAGCAATCCATTGCGCCAAAGCGCAGCAGAAAACTGTTTATCGAAACACACGGCTGCCAGATGAATGAATACGATTCATCCCGTATGCGCGATCTGCTGGGAGAGTCTCACGACATGGTAGCGACGGACGATCCGGAAGAAGCGGATGTTCTGTTGGTCAACACCTGCTCCATTCGTGAAAAGGCCCAGGAGAAGCTCTTTCACCAACTTGGCCGCTGGAAACGCCTGAAGGAAAAAAAGCCGGATCTTATCATAGGCGTGGGTGGATGTGTGGCGAGCCAGGAAGGTGAAGCCATTGCCAAACGAGCGCCCTACGTGGATTTGATCTTTGGACCACAGACATTGCACCGTCTGCCGGAGATGATCGAAACGCCACGCCCCAATGGTGTGGTGATTGTCGATATCAGCTTCCCCGAAATCGAGAAGTTCGACCGCCTGCCCCAGCCGGAAGCAGACGGCGCTACCGCCTTTGTCTCCATCATGGAAGGCTGTTCCAAGTACTGCACCTTCTGTGTCGTACCCTATACCCGCGGCGAAGAAGTCAGCCGCCCATTGCAGTCCGTTTTAGATGAAGTCGCCCACCTGGCCCGCCAAGGGGTTCGGGAAGTCAACCTGCTCGGCCAGAACGTCAACGCCTATCGCGGCGAAGGCCCCAATGGCGTGGTTGACCTGGCAGAATTGATTACCCTGGTCGCCAAGATCGACGGCATCGACCGCATCCGCTTCACCACGTCGCACCCGGTGGAATTCTCCGATCGCCTGATCGACGTGTTCGCGGAAGTGCCGGAACTAGTCAGCCATGTCCACCTGCCGGTCCAAAGCGGTTCCGACCGAATTCTGATGGCGATGAAACGCGGCCACACGGTGTTGGAGTACAAATCCAAACTGCGCCGCCTGAAAAAGATTCGCCCCAATATCAGCTTTTCCTCCGACTTTATCGTCGGCTTCCCAGGCGAAACGGATAAGGACTTTGAAGCCACTATGAACCTGATCAAGGACATAGGCTTCGATACCTCATTCAGCTTTATTTACAGCCCCCGCCCAGGAACGCCTGCAGCAGACCTGCCGGATGACACCCCGGAAGAAGTGAAAAAGCAGCGCCTGGCGATTCTCCAGCAACGCATCACCCAGCAGGCGCAGGAAATCAGCCGCAGAATGGTGGGCAACACTGAGCGCGTGCTGGTAACCGGCTATTCCAAGAAAGATCCGGGACAGCTCAGCGGCCGCACGGAAAACAACCGCGTGGTGAACTTCCGCTGCGACAATCCAGCCCTGATTGGTCACTTCGCCGATATTCTTATTGAAGAAGCCTTGCCTAACTCTCTGCGCGGAACGCTGTTAGGCTCCGAATTGGATTAATAGGGTTCCATGGCGCGATTATCATCGGGCTTGGCATTGCCAGCCCGATGCTGCATTGCAGCTTGACGAACGCAGAAAAATATCCAGTATTTTCTATAGATCCTCTTTGGGTTAGGCTTATTTGCATCGAGGTTGATCTGGCCCGTCCAGCTCAGCCACCGTTATCAAACCAATGGACAAGCCTCTTGGATACAGCACAAAACACCTCTTCAGTCTCTACCACCCTCAATGTTGTTCTTGAACCCGACGACAGCCGACGATTGGCCAATCTCTGTGGCCAGTTTGGCAGCCATTTGAAACACATCGAAAAGCGCCTGGACGTGGAAATCCACAACCGGGGTAATGTGTTCGCAATTCACGGCGAAGAACAGCGCACTCAGGTTACCGCTAATGTGTTGCGCCAGTTGTACTCCGACACCTCCAGCGATACCGAGATCACTCCAGCGGAAGTGCATCTGGCACTTCAGGAAGCTGGAGCGGAGGCCATAGCCGCCCCCGAGAACGGCCAAGCCCAGGAAGCCTCTGTCCTGATCCGAACCAAAAAGTGCACCATCAAACCGCGCGGACGCAATCAGCAAAAATACGTCAATGCAGTGCGCAACCACGACATCAACTTCGGCATAGGGCCGGCGGGTACAGGTAAAACCTACCTGGCAGTTGCCTGCGCGGTTGAGTCCTTGTTGAAGGATGAAATCGAGAGAATTCTGCTGGTACGCCCTGCGGTGGAAGCGGGCGAAAAACTCGGCTTTCTGCCAGGGGACCTGTCACAGAAAGTTGACCCTTATCTGCGCCCTCTGTACGACGCTCTGTACGAAATGCTCGGTTTCGAAAACGTGGGCAAGCTGATTGAACGCCATGTTATTGAAGTTGCTCCGCTCGCTTATATGCGCGGTCGGACGCTAAATAATTCGTTCATTATTCTGGACGAAAGTCAGAACACGACGCGGGAACAAATGAAGATGTTCCTTACTCGTATTGGATTTGGCTCTACTGCTGTCATCACGGGAGATCCGACCCAGATTGACCTGCCGCGCGGCCATCCGTCCGGATTGCGCCATGCGGTTGAGGTACTGTCGCATGTTCAAGGCATCAGCTTTACCCACTTCGATGCCAAAGACGTGGTCCGACACCCACTGGTGCAACGCATAGTAGAAGCCTACAATGCCGCCGAAGAACCCAGAACCAACGACTGATTTTGGTTTATGAACACTCCTTCCTCGACCTCCATGCCGGAGGTCGATGTACAAATCGCCACCGCTGACGAAAACATCCCTTCTGAAGAGGATTTCCGGAGCTGGGTCGCTGCCGCCCTGCCGGCGGACAAAATCAACAGCGAGCTCACCATACGGGTAGTCGGCTTCGATGAAAGCCGCTCTCTCAACGCTCAATATCGCCAGAAGGACAAGCCAACCAACGTTCTGTCTTTCCCCAGTGAACTCCCCCCGGAACTGCAGATCCCTCTTTTAGGGGATCTGGTGATATGCGCGGGCGTGGTTGAGCGTGAAGCGCTCGAGCAAGGCAAAACCCTGCTCGCCCACTGGGCGCATATGGTGGTGCACGGCACGCTCCATTTGCTCGGCTACGACCACGAAACCGATGCCGATGCTGAAGTTATGGAAGCTTTGGAGACCCGCATTTTGGGTACCCTCGGTTTCCCGGCTCCTTACGAGCCCCTTTGATTTACCATGACGTTTTTTATCTCACTCATGAAAAATGCCCTTACAGGACCCAGCCATGTCGGATGATCCGTCGAGTAGTCATTCTGCAGCAAACCACGGGCGGTCTCATGAACGCTCCTGGCTCGATCGTTTGCTGCAGAGTTTCTCCAATTCGGAGCCTAAATCCCAGGAAGAGCTGCTGAAAATCATCAAGGAAGCAGCCAAGAACCGGGTGGTCGATCCAGAAGCCTTGGAAATCATTGAAGGCGCACTAGGCGTATCTCACCTGCAAGTCAGGGAGATCATGGTGCCGCGCTCGCAAATGGTCGTGATCAATCACGAAGAAAAACCGCGCGAGTTCCTGCCCAAAGTCATCCAATCTGGTCACTCCCGCTTTCCGGTGATCGGCGAATCCATGGATGAAGTCAAAGGCATCCTGCTGGCGAAGGACCTGTTACCGCTTATCCTGGAGCCGCGGGAAAACTTCAATCTCTGCGAAATTCTGCGCCCGGCCAATATCATTCCGGAAAGCAAGCGCCTGAACGTGTTGCTGAAGGAATTCCGCGAGAAGCGTTATCACATGGCGCTGGTGATTGATGAATACGGCGGCGTGTCCGGTCTGGTGACCATCGAAGATATTCTCGAAGAGATCGTTGGCGATATCGAAGACGAAACGGATGACGAAGAAGAGGATTTCATCCGCCAAGTGGCGGAAAGGGACTTTATCCTCAAGGCGCTGACACCTATCGAAGAGTTCAATGAATTCTTCAACGCCTCATTCAGTGACGATGAATTCGACACCATCGGCGGAATTCTCACCCATGCGTTTGGCCATATGCCCACACGCAACGAGGTTGTGGAACTGGATGGCTTTACATTCAGGGTACTTTACGCCGATAGTCGCCAAATTCATTTGGTACGCCTTACGGTCCCTGAAAAACCCACTGTATGACTCTAACCCGTCACGTTCCTTTCTGGCTGCGAGTATTGCTAGCCCCAGTTGCGGGCGCTCTTATCCCATTTTCCCTTGCGCCCTATAACTGGTGGGGTTTGGGCTTACTCAGTGTGGCCTACCTCGGAGCTGTCACCTATCGCGAGACCGGCCGTCGCTGCTTTGCTCTGGCCATAGCCTTTGGCCTAGGCATGTATGGCTTTGGCGCCAGCTGGGTGTACATCAGCATCAGCCAATTTGGCTCAACCTCGGTTCCCCTTTCGTTCTTATTAACAAGCCTGTTCGTCACAGGCTTGGCTTTAGCGTTTGCCACACCGTTTGCTGCGTACGGTCGCTGGTTCAGCGCCCGTCGCTGGAGTCTGCTCATAGGATTTCCGGCAGCATGGGTGATCAATGAGTGGTTTCGCAGCTGGATTTTCACCGGTTTCCCCTGGCTGTACGTAGGCTACGCCCATCTGGAAACACCCCTTGCAGGCTGGGCACCGATCCTCGGTGTGTTTGGCGTCAGCTACGTGGTTGCATATTGCGCGGCGGTACTGCTCGAACTGCAGGCAAAAACCTTGTCGACCAAAGGGCAGATTGCTGCAGTTGCGGTAGCCGTTCTGCTCTGGCTCAGCGGCGCGCTTCTGCGCCCTGTTGAATGGACGCAATTGGATGAGAAGCCTATTTCCGTGGGCATGGCGCAGGGCAATATTCCGCAGGAGCGCAAGTGGGACCCGCTCTACCTGGACGAAACCTTCCGTATTTTCCACGGCATCTCTGCGCCCCTTTGGGATCTCGATTGGGTGATCTGGCCGGAGGCAGCCATTCCTTTGCTGTATCACGACGCCTTGGCTGATCTGGAGTCGCTGGCGGAACAAGCCAGCAAAACGGACACTGTCTTTATCACTGGCATTCTTTACGATGACTACGAGAGACAGGAGTACTACAACAGCCTGGTGGCAATCGGCAAAGGCTCTGGAATCTCTTTTAAGACCCGCTTGGTACCCTTTGGCGAATATGTTCCCTTTGAACGCTGGCTGCGCGGCCTGATTGAGTTTTTCAATCTGCCGACCTCCATTATTCATCCCGGCCCGCCCTATTCTCAGGGCTTGAAAGCCAAGGATGTGACGATCGCTCCGTCAATTTGTTACGAAGTGGTTTACCCCGATCTGGTCGCGGAACGCGCCGCCACAGCTAATGTTCTCCTTACTGTCAGCAATGACGCTTGGTTCGGCCAATCCATAGGTCCTTTGCAGCATTTTGAAATGGCTCAGATGCGCGCACTTGAGACCGGTCGTTATCTGGTCCGAGCGACCAATAACGGCGTCAGCGGCATTATCAATCCCAAAGGTGAAGTGGTTGTTAAAGGGGGGCGAAGTACCCGCGAAGCAATTGTCGGCCAGGTTTTCGCAGCGTCCGGCGCAACTCCGTTTATCATCTGGGGTTCTTTGCCTGTGGTGATACTAGCGGCAGCCATGCTTATCTTTGTTCTGGCTTATGACCGTATGTGTGTGAGGTCGCGCCACCCGGTGGAAAGGGAACCGGCGCCGTCGGTTTAATTCCCTATCTCAAATGGCCCGCTCCAATAAAAAAGCCCCTTCTGGGGCTTTTTTATTGCTTGATGTTGCTGACTGACTATTGGCGCAGGGTTGCGCGCAGCATCCAAGCGGTTTTTTCGTGCACTCTCATACGATCCGACACCAGAGAAATGGTGGATTCATCCGCCGCGTCTTGTGCAGTTTTCAGTACTTGGCGTGCAGTCTTGACGACTTGCTCATGCCCGTGGGTCAGGAGTTCCACCATTTTTTCCGCAGGCGGAACACCTTCCACTTCTTCGATGGAACTCAACGCAGCGAATGCTTTGTAAGTGCCCGGCGCGTGTACACCCAAGGTGCGGATACGCTCGGCAATATCATCCACCGCCGTGGCGAGTTCGTTGTAGTGTTCTTCAAACATCAAATGCAGTTCGCGAAACTGAGGGCCGGTAACGTTCCAGTGGAAATTATGGGTCTGCAAATAGAGTGTGTAAGTGTCTGCCAGCAACTTTTTTAAGCCTTCCGCGACATTTGTACGATCGTTCTCGTTGATACCTATATCAATCTTGAGCATGTCTCTTTCCTCAGCAGGTTAAAACAAAACCAAATGTGTTCTGCAGTTTGCGCGATTTACCAGCCTTCGCATAAACATCGTTGTTAAGCGTTTGCGGTGATTGTCACACCGAACCTTTGCGGGCACTGTTACCAAGACAACATTGGCGCCCCACCCTTTGATTAATGATAGACCCGTTTGGCCTCCTATCGCGAAACATTACCATCTCGAGATTGAGCCTTCTTCCCATCATCACAGTCAGTTTGCGCGTAATCGCACCGGTCCTCCAATTAAATAAATCTTTCTTATCGATTGCCGATTTTTTAAGGAATTAATGGCTCATTTTGGCTCGCAGTTTCGCCCAACACTAGATGATTCGGATCCAGTATTTTGATAAATGCGAGGGTACGCGTGAAAAATTCCCCGGTGGCAGGCTGTTCACGAATTTCCCAGGCCATAATGGCGGGCTCATCGCGATAGAGCCGCCCACTCATGGAATTGCGTCGCTGAAGGATCTGCTTGATAACGTGGGTATAGGCCACGTAGGTTTTGCTGTGAATATCGTACAGATCCTCACCATTTTCCTCATAAAACCTTGCCAGCCGGTTACTCCCTTCGCGATCAATAAAAGACAACAGCAGGCGCAAACCATATTTATCCGCCAACACAATCATACGGTCGTAATGCAGCATGGCATTTTCATTGACGCGGGGAAGACCTCCGGGAAGCGCAGGCGGCAGAATATGGAATTCTCCTTCGCAGGTTTCATCAGCAAGTGTACTGACCGACAATGCAACAACCCGCACGGCATTATGACCGGCATTAATCAGGGATTTAATCTGATTTTCCGTTACGGGCTTACATACACCGTCAGCGTGCTCCACTTGATGCAATTCCAAAGCAGACAGTTCCGCCAATTGGAACTCTTTTTTTCCGTCCAGATACCTGTATCCATCGTAGGTAATAAACGATTTAGTTTGCGTGGCACAGGCTTGCAACAAGAGGAGAACAACAACGCAAAAAAATCGGCTCAGCATCATTTATTACAAATCAGGTAGTGAGATAACGCTTGTCAATCGCCAAGCGCAAGAGAGCCGCAATACTGAGCGCGTCGGTAATTTCGCCATTCACCACCATTTGAATGGCTTCCTGCAACGGCAGTTTGCGCACCTCGATATCCTCCGTTGCATCAAGATTCTGCGCACAGGGCGATAATCCTCTGGCCAGATACAGCACTCCGGCCTCATCCGTTACCGAGTTGGACGTGTGAATTCTCAGCAACTCCTGCCACTCGCACGCTTGCAAGCCAGCTTCCTCCGCCAATTCCCTTTTGGCACATTCCAGCGTCGACTCACCCTCTTTCGCGCCGCCTTCCGGAATTTCCCAAGTAAATTGATTGAGCGTGTAGCGACTTTGGCGCACAAGCCAGGTGTTGCCTTCGTCATCAACAGGAACCACTCCTACTGCGGTTCCTTTGAAATGGACCAAACCGTAAATTCCGTCGGTGCCGTTGGGAGTTTTAACCTCCTCATGAAAAACCTTGATCCAGGGATTTTCATAAGCCACACGGGAACTAAGGCGCTGCCATCCGCCAACTCTGAGTTCTGGATAGTCTGTTTTTTTATCGCTCATAATAAGACGCCTTGTGAATTAAAAATCGAGTGGCTCTGCTGAGGCTTTTCTATCCTCTGGCACATCTTGCTCGCCCGTAACATGCACATCACCTTCCGCATCGCGCCACTGGTACAAGCGTTGCGCATTCAACTCCTGAATAAGTGCCGTGTCGCGCCCCAACAGCGAAAATAATTCTTGTCCTTTGCTGAGAAGAGATGGCGTGATATTTCCACTTCCCTGCATAAAAGCTTGCAGTTCCGTGTCATTCAATAACTGAGCTACCTGAGGGTGGGATTTCAATTGTTCTACACGATTCCAAATATCTACGGCTTCCTGAGCGATTTTTTCTTCGCTCCATCCAGCGGAATCTGGCGCAATCACTTTGCGCAACTCTTGTACTGCGGGTTGTTGCAATAATTGCTGGAATTCTGGTGAGCGTTGTAACGCCGCGGAATCCTGCTGCGCAACAAGTTCCTGTACATGTTCACTTTGTATTAATTGTTTGAATTCGGATGATCGCACAGTGGATTGAACTTCGGCCATAACACGTGCTGGACTTTCAGCAACTGCCCTCGAAATACCAGCCAAGGTCTCAGAGCCGCCGCTTTGTTTGACATTCCAATTCACCCAATAAGCCATTAGACGGCGCGACCAGGTCACCGCTGGCGATGAGGTATCAATACGGGCGGCATTTTCTCCGCCCGCTCGTTCCTGGCGTAGATTCCAGCTGTCCGCCAAAAAGGCTGCACCCCACAATAACACTGCGCCTAATACTGCACCGTAGCCAACGCTGATTACCCCTCCTCCGAGGCGATCAAAAAGACGACTGCCAATCGGCAAAGATTTTCCGACCGCCAAAATAAGCAATCTAACGACAAGACTCACCACGATAAAAATGAGCGTGGCTCCCATGACCCACCAGACACTTCTGCCGATTTTTAGCGAGGCAAACTGCTCAACGAAATAATCTGCCGTCCATGCCCCGAAATACACAGAGGCGAAATAGCCTAAAAATAGGCTTGCTGCAGCCGCAACGGATTTCCAAAAGCCTTTCAGTATTCCGAGCAGGAGAAAAATTCCCACCCAAATGATTGCTCCTATCGTGAAGTAATCCACCAGTTTCCCCTCGTATTTTGCAAAAACAATCGCCTCAACAATGTATACCTAACATAGCGTAGCATCCCGCCACTGCCAGGAAGTTTGCTACTATACGGCATCTAGTTTTGGCCGACGGCGATTCCTTGCCTCCAGTTCGGTTACAACTGATCTTGTTGCTCCCTCAACTGATCGTGTTGCCTCAACTGACCAAGTACAGTCTGCTTTCGTTTTGTCCCTATTTTTTAAAGTACGGAACCCCTGCTATGACCAACCCCGTTGATACCTTTGCCCAGCTTCAGGACTCCGGCGAGTTCATCCGACGTCACATAGGCCCGGATAGCGCCCAGACCTCCGCGATGCTGGAAACACTCAAGGTAGCCTCTGTGGCAGAACTGATTGACCGCACTGTTCCCGCTGCGATTCGTTGCGAAACCACTCGCGCGCTGCGCCCCGCTATTTCCGAGCAAGCCGCTCTGGCCGAACTGAAGTCCATCGCCGCACGCAATCAGATCTTCAAAAATTATCTCGGTCAGGGGTATTACGACACTCATGTACCTAACGTCATCCTGCGTAACGTGTTGGAAAACCCGGGCTGGTATACCGCTTATACCCCATATCAGCCAGAAATCGCTCAAGGCCGACTGGAAGGCCTTTTGAACTTCCAGCAAATGATCATCGATCTGACCGGCATGGAACTGGCGAACGCCAGTATGCTGGACGAAGGCACGGCTGCTGCCGAAGCCATGGCCATGTGCAAGCGCGTCGCCAAGAAAAACCGCTCTGATACCTTCTTTGTCAGTCGCGACGTGCATCCTCAGACGCTGGCCGTTGTGCGCACTCGCGCGGAATATTTCGGCTTTGAAATCGTTGTGGGAGATCCCGAAACTGATCTGGCCAACTGCGATTGTTTCGGCGTTCTGCTGCAATATCCCGGCACCACTGGCCAAGTGCGCGACCTGACGCCGATCATCGAAGTGGCGCACGCGAAAGACGCGCTGGTCACAGTGGCCGCCGACATTCTGAGCCTAGTAGTACTCAAAGCTCCAGGAGAGATGGGCGCTGATATTGTGGTCGGCACTAATCAACGTTTCGGTATCCCTATGGGCTTTGGCGGTCCCCATGCCGCATTCTTCGCGTTCCGCGACGCCTACAAACGCTCCGCACCCGGCCGCATCATTGGCGTTTCCATAGACGCGCGAGGCAAACAAGCGCTGCGCATGGCGATGCAAACCCGCGAACAACATATCCGCCGCGAAAAAGCCAATTCCAACATTTGTACCTCACAGGTACTGTTGGCGTTGATGAGCACCTTCTACGCGATTTACCACGGACCTGAAGGCCTGAAACGCATCGCCAACCGCGTGCATTTGTCAGCCAAGATTCTGGCGCAAGGGCTAAAAGCGCAAGGCTATAAACTGCGCTACGAAAACTTTTTCGATACGCTCACAGTAGAAGTTGGCGATAACCAAAACCCGCTGATTGAGCGCGCGGAATCGCGCAAAATCAATCTGCGCCGGGTAGACAAAAACGCCATCGGCATCAGCGTTGATGAGACTACCACCAGCAGCGATGTCGAAACTCTGCTAGAGATTTTTGCATCCGCACCGCACGCCCAAGATCTCGGCGTTCTGGAATCGCGCGCGCAGCAGACGGAAGCCATTCCGGCCCAGTGCAGCCGCAACTCGCCTTTCCTTACGCACCCGGTCTTCAATCAATATCACTCCGAAACCGAGATGCTGCGCTATTTGAAGCGCCTGGAGTCGCGGGATATCGCTCTCAATCACGCGATGATTCCACTCGGTTCCTGCACCATGAAACTCAACGCCACTGCGGAGATGATCCCGGTTACTTGGCCGGAATTCAGCCGCATGCACCCGTTTGCGCCCATCGAGCAAGCCGCCGGTTACGTGCAATTGTTCAATGAGCTCCAGGAGATGCTGAAAGCCTGTACCGGCTATGACGCCATCAGCTTACAACCCAATGCCGGCTCTCAAGGTGAATACGCTGGTCTGGTGGTGATCAAGCGTTATTTCGAAGCCAAAGGCGAACAGCGCGAGATTTGTTTGATTCCCGCCTCTGCCCACGGCACCAACCCCGCATCAGCGCAAATGGCTGGATTAAAAGTCGTTGTGGTGGGCTGCGACAGTGAAGGCAACGTGGATATCGACGATCTGCGCGCGAAAGTCGAACAGTTCGGCACCAATATCGCAGCCCTTATGGCCACCTACCCTTCCACTCACGGGGTGTTCGAAGAACAGATTCGCGAAATTTGCGAGCTGGTGCATAGCGTAGGGGCGCAGGTGTATATCGACGGCGCCAATATGAACGCGCTGGTTGGACTCGCGGCCCCAGGGGAATTCGGTGGTGACGTGTCGCACCTGAACCTCCATAAAACCTTCTGTATCCCACACGGCGGTGGCGGACCCGGCATGGGCCCGATTGGTGTGAAAGCTCACCTGGCGCCCTACCTCCCTGGGCATCCGGTGCAACCAATTCCGCAAACCGATGCGCGCAACGGCACTATTTCCGCCGGCCCCTGGGGATCGGCGAGCATCTTGCCGATCAGTTGGATGTACATCCGCCTGATGGGCGCCGAAGGCATGAAAAAAGCCACGGAGTACGCCATTCTCAATGCGAACTACATAGCCAAACGGCTGCAGGATCACTACCCCGTGCTCTATACCGGTCGCAACGGCTTTGTTGCGCACGAATGTCTGCTGGACTTGCGCCCATTGAAAGAAGCCAGCGGCATCAGCGAAGAAGACATCGCCAAGCGCTTAATGGACTACGGTTTCCATGCACCGACCATGTCATTCCCGGTTGCCGGCACACTAATGATCGAGCCAACCGAAAGCGAATCCAAAGTTGAGCTGGATCGCTTCTGCGACGCCATGATCGAAATTCGCCGGGAAATTGCCAGAGTGGAAAGCGGGGAATGGCCGGGCGATAACAACCCGTTGAAACACGCCCCACATTCTCTGGATGACGTGATGGATGAAACTTGGGACCGTCCCTACAGTCGCGATGTAGCCGGCCGACCTCTGCCCTACTTAAGAGCACATAAAGTTTGGCCATCCGTAAATCGCATTGATAACGTGTACGGCGATCGAAACCTGGTGTGCAGCTGTCCGCCGATTGAGTCTTATCAATAAATAATTCCGGTTGATGGAGCCGCTGCTCCATCAACCGCGTCACATTTCGTTGATCGTTTAACCAACTCACCGCACCTTTATTGCGCAATTTCTCAACACACCCGAACGAAACAACTACAATAAAGCCTTTTTTCTTATGGCGGGTAAATCCTTGAACCCGCGCATCAAACTGAATAGAGTAGCGGCAAGCTGACCCCTCTATCGTTTGCAACCCGGGGCATTCCAACCACGAATAACGAAACACAAAACATTATGCGTGAATACGTGAAACTGATCATTGTGATCAGCTGGATATTTCTGGCGAGTTGCAGCAGCACACCTACCTACGACCAATCTTTGGCCGGTTTAACTGCCGAACAAGTGCAGAGCACAACTGATGTGGAGCAAATTAAAGAGTGGCAACGCTCCCTCGAGACTTTTCTCGCAAACACAGATACGCAGCAGCATCCCAACGAATTTGCCTTGTTGCAGGAATTAAATCACCGAACCATCGAGTTGCAGACGCAGCAACTCGAAAGGGATCTAAATAAAAAACGCATCAAAGCCAATGGCGATTATCAAGGCAAAATTCCACTGCCAGATATTGAGACTCTCAAACAAGAACTAAGCAAAGACAATAAGATTTCGCCTTCACTGCTGCCGCAGATCAACACTCCCATTGTGCGCGAACAATTCGCCACAGAAAATTTAATTACCCGCTTGAAAACAGAATCTAATCGCTCCGATTTAAAAGCTGAGCGACGCGCCACCATCTATCATCAATTGCATGTCCTCACCGGCGAGAACCAGTGGCAAAATGCTCGTGACATGCAAATGGATGTCATCATCAAAGCCATTTACGCTGCGCAAGAAAAAAACAACTTAAGTAAAAATCTGGAAGAAAAAATCGACTTCGTCCGTTCCATATACCCCGATGAACCAACCAACATTGTCGATGCAATGCAGGCCGCCTACGCCAAGCTTTTTAAAGGCCGGTATATTCGCGCTCAAGCACGCGGCAATATGGATGCAGCCTATAAGGTTCTGCAGGATCTCACTGAAAAATCCGATTACAAAAAAATTGTCGAAAAACTGCGCCCCGATGCTCCGGGAATTGCCGCCATGTTTTCCGCTTATGTAGCCGACAACATCCATTCAAGGCGCAATCTCTCCCAATTGTTTCAGTTGTATCACCAGGAGATTGAGGTTCGACGCATATTGGGTCTACCGCAGGAGGTCAACCCACGCACTCCCGACCTGATCCGACAAATCGCACAAAAATATGACGAGGTGAGCCCTAAAAATTCATACGCTGGCCTCGGCTTGCTCTATGCACAAGAAATCATTGCCCCCAATAGTGCTGACCTTTTCAGGCAACTTACCCAAGTACAGAGCACTACCCTGAAGAGTGTGCGAGTTACACAATTTCGCTCGCGCAGCGAAGTCGAAAATTATGGAGATGTGATCACATCGCTGGTCGTGCAACATCTGCAAGATTCTGTCGGCGATCAAATTCACATAGTCGAAGCTGACGCACTACCTACGGACGCAGTTATTCGCGGCAGTGTGTTGGAAGCCAAAGTAGATGAAACCCAGACGCGCAATAAAAAACAGATGCGTGTTACGGTCGGAGAATATGAACGCCCCAACCCAGCCTATATCGAATGGCTCAAACTACCGCCGAAAGAGCGCGCCAAACAAGAAATGCCGGAAGAAACGCTTAAAGAAGCCAAGCAGGAAAGTATTTATATCACCAATACGCTGCATCGAAAGGTGGGCGTACTTGCCGTCAGTTATCGCTTAATGGATGCGAAAAATGAACGAGTGATTTTCCCCGACAGCATCACACTGCAATCCGAACACGAAGACGAGAGCAGCGAAGGGTTGGAAGTGGGCGAATTGGTGATTCCCTATAAAGTGGCAAAATTGCCAAATAATGCAGAAATTTTGCAAAACCTTACTACAGAGGCAGCCCGAACCGTGGCTGGTAATTTGGCAGCGGTTTTGCGCAATCAGGAAAACGAATATCTGAAGATGGCCGATCGTTTTGCGGCACAGAACAACTGTCCACTGGAAGTGGAAAATTTGGCCAAATCCGTCGCCCTGTTACAACTCAAGCTTGATCGCGATCCTAAGAATGAAAGGATAATTGAACGCATTCGCAAGCTGCGCGAACGTTTTGCTGAACGAACACTGGCTTGTTTCTAGAAAAGCGTGGCTTAAAGGTTTATCGGCCGTACTCGATCAATTTATTGATCGCTTGTATATTATTTGGATCCAGATCGAGTATTTGCTGATATTTTTCTAGGGCATTGTTGCCGACAGGCGAGCGAATTCGCCCGGCTTCTTCATCCTGCTTTGCGGCAAGCAACAATTCTTGAATTCTCGTCAGGCGCTGTTCCGCAGCCAATAACAGTTCCTGTTCTCGTTTTGCTTCAATGGCAAATGCAAGCTTGGATTCCAAATTTTCATACACGGTGCGATGAGGCGAGATCTCTCGTGCTTCATCAAGATATGAACGTGCAGCATCGAGTTTTTTTTCATTGAGCGCGCGTTCCATCATCGCAATATAGGCGTCCGCAATTTTTTCCACGCCGGCTAAAGCTTCGGCATTATCAGGTTGCAACGCTAAAACCTCCTGATATTTGCTGTAAGCATTTTGGCCTGCAGGTCTGCGCAGGCGATAGCTTGTTCGCAAGGATTCCGCCTCTGCCAACAAAATAGAAACTTGTTCTGCGACCGCCGCAGCTCGCGCTGCAGCCTCTGCCGCCAACTGCTCTTTTTGTTTCGCACGAGCAAGCATATCCTCGGAGCTTGCAGGCTCGCCCGGAGCATATTCAATTTCGACCTTATTGAGCGGCAAGATCTTCGACACAACCGGATGAGAATCCAAACCCAATTTCTCTGCCGCTGCCCTGACCAAGTGGACATCTACCGGACCAGAAATATTAGTTGTACGAGCAGATGAGATTTCCTCACTTAATGGCGCAAGCTGTTTACCTAGAGTGCCATTAACCAGTTGTTCCCAAATCGTCGCCGCAACGCCGCCAAAATTGGTTTCGCTTTGAAGCAATTGATTGGCCGGAATCACCAGCCCACCGAAAACAACCGCCCCCAACACAACAGCTTTAACGCCTGACTTCCGCTTCACGGCGAGCTTCGTAGATGCACCATAACCGGAATCCGTCATGTGCTCCGCACGAATCGTTTCGTTAAGCCCAGGCTTGAAATGAAACACCGTTTGATCAGAGCCAATTCGAGGTTCGATTCGCCCACTGGCTGAATGGGAACCGGTAACGGAATGACGTCCGCTAGTACTGCGTGTCACAGTCGGAGGCGCAGCTTTATGTGCAGCAGCCACATCAAGGTTGGTTAAATCCGGAGAATATTGCGATTTGTCGATCTGCTCCAGGGCCTCTATCACCTCCCTGGCGCGCTGAAAGCGATCCAGCGGCGATTTTTCCAGCATCCGGTTAATCACAGGCTGAAAACACGCGACCTCCGGCGGCAAGGCGGGCACCGGCTCACAATCCTGCAAATAGGCCGTGGTCACCATGTCTTTCCCGTCGAACGGCACATAATTGGTTAAGCAACGATAGAAAACTATGCCCAATGCATAGATGTCCGCCCGGTGATCCACCTCTTCACCGCGCAGATGTTCGGGACTCATATATTTGGGTGTGCCGAGAATCAACCCGGTTTGAGTGAGGTCCGATTGGCTCTCCAATTCTTTGGCGATACCAAAGTCGGTCAGAACCGCAGCACCATCCTCCCTGAACATGATATTGGCGGGTTTGATATCGCGGTGAATGATATTTTTTCGATGAGCAAAATCCAGAGCATCGGCGAGCTGGGTGATGATGCGCAGTGTTTCTCTGATCGACAAGCCCTGTTGCAAGCGATTGCTCAAGTCGCCGCCGTCCAGGTACTCCATTGAAATGTAGAAAAAATTCTCGTGCTGACCGACGTTGTAAACCTGCACTATATTGCTGTGATGTAACTTCGCAGCAATGACAGACTCTTGCAAAAACCGCCGACTAAATTCCTCGAGATCGTCGACGGCGGGGTTCAACACCTTCAGCGCAACATCGCGACCAAAGTTCTGTTGCCGCGCACGATAAACAGCAGCCATGCCGCCCTTGCCCAGCAAAGCTTCGATATCGTATCCAGGAATGCGAAGATCTTTCGGTATCACAACATAGTCCGTAGAGTTTGCCGGCTATCTTAACTTAGGCAGCGTTATATGGGTAACCAAAGACGCTTATCCAATTTTCAATATGTTCGATGGCGAACAAAACAAAACGAAGCAAACCTTAAAATTGACTGTTTTTTCGCCAGGCACCATCTTTTGATTTGTGAAGTAGTTTTACAATCGACTCATTTAAGTTATCAATCACTGCGCCGCTGGCTAAAGGAGCATGAATCCCAGTCATTTACCGGCTACTAGCTACTAGGGGAAAGCAGGTATGACGCCCGAGCCAAAACGCATCGGAGAGCTGGGAAAGTAGCTCCAGTTACAGCTGGATAAACTGGAGCTACGGGCAAACAAAAACGCAAATTTTGCATGACCACTAATAACAACCATAGCCTGCCGATAGCGGAGAACATTCTTGATCGGCGGTTTAACCCAGTCGCACCAAATCTGCCGTGGGGGCCGACATTACGTCTAGACTGCAGGATGGCTGTACCTGGCGGCAATCATTGACTTGTATTCGCGGCGAGCTATTGGTTGGGCCATGGATAAACGGCTAAAAAGAAAGCGGCTAAAGCTGAAACCTTGCCGCTTGCATTCAGGTCGTTGTGAAGGGCTTTCTGAAGGCATTTACAACTTTTTAATTGGGATCTGTCTCCGATTATCCTGCTTCAACTTGAATAAAGGGCACGCAGAAGACAGAAAAATGAGTGTAAAAAAAGAACTTACCACCGAGCACAGCAATCCATATAAAAAGCCAAAACGTCCAAAAAAATAGGCAAAAGAAAAGAAAAACATTGCTGTAGCAACAACGCCTATTAAAAGCCTTACTATTGCGAAGACTCCAAACGTTACACCACACTCACTACACTGAAAGCCTTCTCCATCTACCGCGATTTTTAGTTTCTCAACCAGGGGAATTGCATGTTTTCCACAATTCGGGCAATTCAATAACTGCATATCAATTTGTTCCAATTACCAATCCAGATAAGAGCGATACCGGATCTCAGACACCCTGATCATACAAATTATGACCTCTACCCAAAGAGGATATTGTCAACAAACTACCAGCGTTTCCAACCCAAACTGTGGCATATAACGCACCAGTTTTTCTTGAAAATAACTTCAACCCAAATGCCCTTTTCATTACCGTAGTTGTCGCCATACCAACCGACCCTTGAGCAAATGCGGCCATTGGCTCGATAAGGCCGGGCTGGCGGTTAAAAAGAAAAGCCCGGCTGGAGTACCGGCCAGGCGCATCAAGCAAGGGGCAAAGCCCAAAGTTCGATTCGACTTCTTCGTACTTTAATTCCTAACCACCGTGAATGAATCAACCAGCTCTCTCGTACAATTTTTGACGATAAACACAAAGCTATTTTCGTACATAACTATTCGACCATCGACAACCTTGATGGGAGAAACCACTAGTCTCGTGACGCCTCCTTTATCAGTTAAAACCGGATCGTCAACATTAAAAAAGGGCAGCATTTCAGCGCCGACGTTTTCCCTTAAGTACGGCAAGACATAAGTTTCTTTAAACTCATCGGTGTACTGAAACTGACAACCCTTCTTAGTTATTGTGCACGCCTGCAACATCAAGAAAATAACGAGTGCAGAGATTATCTTACGGTTCATAAGCTATCTCCGCTCTCCTTAGGTGGCTTTTCCCTGTTCATAGCGACCCAATCAGTTGCATAAATCAGTGGCTTGCGCCCTTTCGGCAAGCCACACACACGAGCCTCAAACCGAGAGTACTGCTGGCATGCTCTAGATAGCAGCAAATACCCTTCCTGCTTCCCCGCAAGTGATTTTCAACCCGCCAACTTCCTGAAACAAGCTAATCACTCTTTTTCAGGCGCATCAGCCATCTGTTCCAAGATTTGTCCGAATAAAGCCACCACCGCTTCTTTTGCATCCACACCGGGAGGCAAAGTTGGCTGCACCAGTTGCGCAATCAAATAAATGCTTCTTTTTCCGTCGACAAGACTCAATACATTGCGAATAAAGTCGTGGCCCATTTCACATTGGAAATCGATCTGCGGAACTGGCTGGTGGTGCATTACGAGCCAGGCGGGCGTCAACCATTCAGCTGTCTTTCCAGGCTTCGCCACAGGTCGTGGCTCCGTGCGCTTGCGGGCCGAAAAGGAAAATACCTGCTCATGGTGATAGCGCGCATTCAAGGGCGAAGCCATATGGGCAACTTCTTCGACGCTTTGTTTTTCCAACTCGAAACCCGCCATCTGGGCAAAATCTAAAATTTCCTCGGCGGAGTATTTCAATTCAAAACTCAACTGCCCGGAATATAACAAAGGCCCAGTGTTGATCCAGTAACCGCCAGGTTTCAGCAAATAATCGATCACCGCAATAAGGTCTTTAACATCTCCGCCCGTCACATCCAGCAACCACGAAGTCACTATCGTATCCACGCTGCTTTCTTTGAGCGGCATATTCCAGACATCAGCCCCCAAGGCAAACCAGTTTTTGTGCAATCCCTCTGGGTCGTCCGGCGGATTCATAACCCAGGATTTGGAATAGGGATAGCCGATCTGCGGATAGGTATAGAGTTCTGGCAAGGTAATGGAGTGGCGACGCTTGATCAGCGTTTGAGCGCAAATCAAAAGAAAGGGATTGATATCCGATGCAATGGTGTATTGCGGTTTAAACGTTTTGTGCAAATCCCAACTCAAGCGCCCTGCCCCGGCGCCAAGAAACAACATTTTCTCCGGCTGCAACTCCGGCCAGATTCCGAGCACCCGCTGCAAATTCGCGTCGTTCACATGGGTTTTAAAGTGTTTGCTCGGTTCTGCATCCCACGCCCAATCGCGCAGAATGTGGTGGTAATACTCGGTGGGGTTATCGACGGTCATTTTTTCAAATAACTCACTGCGCTGACTGCGCAATCCCCCGTCTTTCAGCAAGCCCATGATCATTTCCAGGCTTTCTTTCATCGCATCATAGGCCTGCTCCAACCGCTCCCGGCTGCGCGGCGACACATCATATCCCTGAAGGATGTAATCCAAATGCTCCAGCGCATCTGCACCCTGGGTTTCCATCATGGCCATTTGATGCTGCCAAAGATTTTTTTGCTGGATTCCGGTGGTGAATACGCAAGGTATTTCTCCCAAGGGAAAAAATTCGCTGTTGCACCCATGGCAGTGAAATGAACTCAATTCCTGAGCACATATAGGGCAAATCAATACCCCTGAAGGAAAAATAAAATCGGCTTTTTCAGTCATCGCTCACCAACGTTTATAAACTTGGACGTCTCGTTAGAGATCCGGAAGGTATCACTCTCCACTCAGTTCGCCTAGAACCTCATTCGGCAAAGATTCCCACCCTTCTATCTCGGGCAGCAAAAAAAAGCCCCGCCAATGGCGAGGCTTTTTACTTCTATAGATGGATCTGCGTCTGTCAGGTCAAGCCGACATCGCCGCCGGTTGCACCACCCAAGTGCAATCCTTTCGGATCTATACCCAGACCTTTTGCAACCTCCGCATGGAAGTCTCTTGAAGTCGAGGCTGTGCCTTTGGATGAAAAACCGGATTTGAATCCAGGCATCTTGGTTGCCAACAAGAAAGGCGCATCCGTCGATGCGTGTGACAAGCCGTTACCGAAGCAAGTCACCTGACAGAACGCCGTGCTATTGATCAGCGGTTGACCATCAGAGTCCAAGGTATCCATCAATTTCTTGATGAAATACGCAGGTACCTCGAATTTCTCGCGCATCATTGGGTTCCACACGGAAGCACCACCAGAGTGAGCCGCGCTGTGTCCGTCAAAACCGCGATAGGTCCAGCCGCCGCCGTTGTGGTTACCGATCTGCAGCACCGCAACTCGGGTCAAGTCGCACTGGAATGCAGCGACGATGATGTCCGCCTGCAATTTGGAGTGCTCCACCATTCCCGCATTGGTTGAATCATCGTAAGTGCCAGGAATAGTTGGTTTGCAAGCGTTGAGGTCCGGCGCCGCAGCGTTCGCCAAATCCGCAATACGAGCCTCGATTTTTTCGATCGCGGTCAAGTGCTTCGCCAAACGATCATGCTCTTCAGTGCTGAGCTTTTTCTTGATGCTGTCGATTGCGCGTTTTTGCGCTTCAAAAGACAACTTATAGGTGTCGTCTTTGCCAACTTCCGGCAGAGCACCAAAATAGCGGCCCAACGCTTGCTTGGGATCCTCAATCGGCAAACCACCTTTACTGATGATCATGCCGGGACCAGAGCCCGCATCTGCGGCATTGGAGCCAAGGAAGATAGTGGTGTAGTAACTACGCGGTCCCAAAATAGGTCCGAGATCTACGTCCACGGTATTGCGGGTGTAGTCGCCCCCCAGAGCCTGCCGAGCACCGCCGTGCCCCGCAACCTCGGTATCCACGCCGCGGAAGTGGCAGATCTGCGCAACGTTGTAGCTGCCAGGACCATAGTGGAAAGAAGACGCCGAGCTGGAGATGTTGGATGCAGAAGATGGACGCCAGTCTTCAGGCGAGCCACTGTGAATGTAGCAATAGACTACGCGCTTTGGCGTTTCCTGCGCATGCGCATATCGTGCGGTCATGATACCGCCCAGCAGGCTGGAAAAACGCAAGGTGGATGAAGCGATACCGGATTTGGCAACAAGATCGAGAAACTTGCGACGCGATCTTTGCACATCTTTGCGCTGAGCTTCTGCAACTTTCTGATCGGGTTCTTTCATTTTCTTTATATCTGTCATGGTCGTATAACCTGTTTTGGCTACGCGGCGGTTTATGTCCCGCCGCGAAACTTATTATTTACGGAATCGGAAAGAGTCAGACATAACAACGGCTTTCAGCACGTCGCGCGGGCTCTTGTTTTTAGCGTAGGCAGCTTCAAGTTCCTGCTTCACACAGGCAAATTCAGCCGCTTGTGCATTGCTGATACCGTAATATCCATTCTCCGCAGGATCCAACAGAACCTTGTTCAGCGTGTATCCAAGAGCATAACGAGTTGTCTTCTCGATCAAGCAAGCAGATACGCCAGGCAAATCGTTGTCCACAACCAGGCGGCTGAGCTCTTTCGCACCGGAGAATCTCAAGCCATCACCAGAAGCTTTGGCGGCATCCGCTTTCGCACCAGACAGGGTTCCCACTGCATCATAGCCATACAGATAGCCTTCGCTGACCTGGGTGATTTCCAAGTTGCGCACACCTTGTGGCACTGGAACACCATTGATCGCGATCAGACCGTCCTGTACCACCTTACCGTTAACACGAGGACGCAGACGACCTACGTTGTCGAAGTCATCAATGCCGAACAAGGGGTTGATGATGGCGTTATGGCATGCGGCACAAGAAGAACCTGGAATATTGGTTTGCTTGTCATACCAGTCTGCAGTGGTGATATCGCCTGCTTGTAAGCGAGCTTCCAACATCTTGGCAGCGGCGGCACGCTCTTCAGAGTCTTCCAAGTTGGTTGGCAGCGGAATCGCTTGACACAACACGTCCTGACGGAAGTGAGCTGAACGCTGAATCGGAGAGGTGTAATCCATATGTGCGTTGTATGCCATGTAAGCACCGGACGCGATCACACCACCACGAGGAGTGCCAGTGGTATCGACATAACGGAAGTCACCGTGAGAGGAACCGCCACCGGGCAACTTGTAGAAATCTGACAAGGTCTTGTCGAGATAGGTAAAGTCACCGCGGTACATGCTCGGGAAGTCGCCGTTGTAGAACACGTGTTTAAAGATCTCGCGAATCTCCTGCATCATGGATTGACGCACTTCAGGAGTGAACTCGGCTACGTTACGAGTCTTCTCAGTCAGACCATCTGTGCTGAACCATTTACCGCCGAGGCGCTCGATGTGTTTCTTACCGAGCGGAGAATCGATCAAGGCATCGACGTGAGCTTCGCGTTTAGCAAGATCAACCAGCTCACCTGCCACCGCTGCATCCAACAGAGCTTTGGAAGGACCAGAACCGGTCAATGCAAAAGAGAGTGCGGATGCGTATTCATAAGGATCCAACGCATAAGCGTTCTGATCCGCTGCACGCAACTTGGTGACATCGTCTTGTACCGGCTTGGCTTCACCCTGAACACCGATGCTCAAAGTGGCAACTTCGATCGGCGGCATCAGGTAGTCGTTGCCAGCGTAGTTGGCGTCATTCAGGAAGTAGATCGGACCATTCGGAACTTTGTCGACCACTATGTAGTAAGTGCGATAACCACTGTGGTTAACAGTGATGCGCTGCAGAACGCCGCCATCGCCGTAACCTGCACCAATAGTCAGAACCGGCCAGCGATCGAATTCACTCTTCGCACCTTTGACGCTGATGGCAATCAGGTCTTTGCCTGTCCAGCGATAGGAGTAAGTTCCGGAGTTATCAACGCTAATGCGGTTATAGCGCTCGATTTTCAGGTTTCTGAAAGTCGTAGGCGTACCTTGGAATTCATACTTGGTGCCAGGCGCGACAACTGGATTGGCCAGCAGATCGGAAACCTTGGTTCCCAATTCTGAGCGGTACAGGAAGTTAGGCGACATCAACACTGTGCGGATCGCCCACTTCAAGCCATCTTCCAGGCTAGGAGCTTCAGTGAAAATCAGGTTGATATCAGCCTGCTCCACCTCGGTCAACGCACGTCGATACGCTACGTACGCGAATTCATTAATGAAATCCGTGGCGCACTGGATAGGGTCGTCACAAGAGAACGGCAACGCATTGGAAGAGATTGCCCAGTCAGCAATTTCTACTGCGTTGTCATAGAAGTTGTTAACGCGAGTTTCGTTGAGCGTTTCACTCACGTGGTTTGGCAAACGCGCAATGGTAACGTCGAGACCAAACTTAGCCGGAGAGGAATAGTCGTCTGGTAACGGGAGGGTGAACAGCTGGCTCAAAGAGTTGTGATATTCGTAAGAACTCAGGATATGGAGCGTGCGTTTGCCGTAATGAATGGCATTAGGATTGGTACACGCGATGACTCCAGCAGTTGGTCCCTTAACACCATCTTTCAGTGACCAAATGTAAGTGGCGGCATCCAAGGCACACTGAGCGTCACAGCCTGCGGCTGGCCCCATGTACTGTTGGATAAACGCTGCCAAGCCATCTCGAGAAGCGCCGTTGTAAGACGGATAAATCGAGGGTGAACCCAGGTCATCAGGGTCAATTTTGTAGACACCTGTATCTCCGGATATGCCGTCGTTGGTTCCAAAATAACCGTCGTCGTTATCGTCTTTGTGACAGGTGGTGCAGCGAGCGGCGAAAGTCGCCTTGCCTCTCACGGCGTCACCGCTCGACATCCCACCATTCGATGAACTGCTTGATGATGAACTACTGCTTGAAGAAGTGCTGCTGGACGACGAACTGCTACTTGAAGAACTGCTGCTTGACGAGCTGCTGCTCGATGAACTGCTGGTGACGTCGCCGGATGAGGTCTCGTCGTCCCCACACGCTGCCAACATCAAACTCAGCATTCCTATGACTAGTATCTTACGCATTATCGTTATTGCTCCCCGTTTGGCGCTCGCTACATGCCCTATATATGCACACGCAGCTTAGGTTGGAATGTTCCGATGACCGATTCTAAGTAAATAGCGCCAAGGAGACCGTGATAAGGTTCGCACCTACATCGACTTATAGTCATTTTTTCTCTTCCAAAGAAGACTTCTATCGCAAGTTATAAAAATCCACGCACCAAATCAGATCATCGATTGTTTCACTGAATACAATTTCACGCGCCATATGCACCATTACGCACCGTTTATCGCCACTTTTGCACCATTTAAGATCGCTTAACGAAAATTTCATGTTATGATGTGGTGATGATTATGACCCCGACTCACATAAGCCTCTTCCTGCCGGTCCCGCGACGGCTGCACACCGTTGCTATCGCCTTTCATAATTAAGGGCGGTTAAAAAGACCTGGTCTCTTTTTAGCCGCCCATTCGGCGGTGGCAAAAGGACAGTCTTCACCTCCGACTCAGCAAATTCTCTCGATGGACCAACCTTGAATTTAGTGGCGAGCCGATCTGTTGCTTTGAGGCCTTATGTTTCGGAAACCCACGCAGGCAACTGCGATTAACAGGACATCACAACTGCACCAATGAGGTATTTACCGAAATGAATGGGACTATCAAAGCGCGCATCGAATCCATTTTCGATCAGGTCATCAAACGCAACCCGGGGGAACCAGAATTCCACCAAGCCGTTAGGGAAGTGATCGAAACGCTGGGGCCCGTGTTGGAAAAGCATCCCGAATACGCCGAGTACAAGATCATCGAGCGCATTTGCGAACCGGAACGACAAATCATCTTCCGCGTGCCCTGGCAAGACGACAAAGGAGAGGTCCAAATCAACCGCGGCTTCCGCGTTGGCTTTAATAGCGCTTTGGGTCCCTACAAGGGCGGTCTCCGTTTCCACCCATCGGTAACTCTGGGCACCATCAAATTCCTGGGCTTTGAACAAACCTTCAAAAATGCTCTGTCCGGCATGCCGATCGGCGGCGCCAAGGGCGGTTCGGATTTCGACCCGAAAAACAAGAGCGAAGGCGAAGTCATGCGTTTTTGCCAGAGTTTCATGACAGAACTCTATCGCCATATCGGTGAACTCACCGACGTACCCGCAGGCGACATAGGCGTGGGCGCGCGCGAAATCGGCTTCTTGTTCGGTCAATACAAGCGCATCACCAACCGCTATGAATCCGGCGTCATTACCGGCAAAAGCCCAGCTTGGGGCGGTGCTTTGGTACGTAAAGAAGCAACCGGGTACGGCGCGGTCTACTTTGCGCGCGAAATGTTGAAAGTTCGCGGCATTGATATGGAAGGCAAAACCGCAGTAGTCTCTGGATCCGGTAACGTTGCCATCTATGCCATTGAAAAACTGCAAGAGTACGGCGTGAAAGTTGTCGCGTGCTCTGACTCAGCCGGCTTCATCTACGATCCTAACGGCCTGAACCTCGACACCATCAAGCAGATCAAGGAAGTTGAGCGCGGTCGCATCAGCGCTTACCAAGCGATTCACAGAGACTCCACCTACACAGCTGGCGGCAATATCTGGAATGTCCCCTGTGACATCGCCCTGCCCTGCGCGACCCAAAACGAGCTGGACGAAGAATCCGCACGCACTCTGGTCGCCAACGGCTGTATCGCTGTGAGCGAAGGCGCCAACATGCCTACCACTCCTGGCGGCATTAAAGTGTTCCAGGATGCCGGCATTTCTTATGGTCCCGGCAAAGCCGCTAACGCAGGTGGTGTTGCAACTTCAGCTCTTGAAATGCAACAAAATGCCAGCCGAGACGCCTGGACTTTTGAATACACTGACCAAAAACTCCAGACCATCATGAGAGATATTCACCGCGACTGTTACGAAACAGCCAAAGAATATGGCATGGCCAACAACTACGTTGCCGGTGCCAATATCGTAGGCCTCAAGCGTGTAGCGGTTGCAATGCTCGCATTCGGCATTATTTAATTTCCTTTTTCCGCTGGACCCAAATTCGGTCCAGCGGATTTCATATTTCCCCTCATAAAAAATCCTTTTTTCACAATATTTCCCCCCAAAACCTCCCAACCTTCAAAAAAAAGAAATTCCGTTTTTTTGCAATTCGCAATATCCAATCGTATATTTGACTTTAATATTTGCTTGGGTATGATGACATTTACTCCCAATTTTCCGAACCAGACATGATTAGAGATAGTCATTTGTTTATCTGGAGAAAGTCTCCCGCCTGTCCCGCCTAAACCGGGCGCGCTGCTTGCGCTCGGCTAATTTCCTCATTTGCTCGCCTCCTGGAAAACCAGGCTGATGCTGAGCTCAAAATCCTGACTTAGCGTCATTTTTAAGTCGGCGAGTGAAACATCAAAGATTCGCAGCTCTGCTGCATCGCCCAGGAAAATTGCAGTCGCGATTTTTCTGGAAATTTTCACTCAGGAGGAAACTTTATGAGTAAAGAAAAAGCCAAGAAACCACCACAAAAATCTCTTAAAGAAAAGCGCAAGGAAAAAAGGGAGAAGAAAAACGGGAAGGACTGATAACAAATGCCCAGCTAATACAACGGGCAGCGCAAAAGGATTGGTCAAATTTACAACAAGTCAGTGGCGGTTGATCCGCCACTTTTTTATTTGGTAAGAAATCATGTTCGAATCGAGCACCAGAATTACTTTGCTCTGCAAAACCGATTATAAAAAACTCACCCGAGTAAGATCCCAGCTTAACGGAAATGCGCAGGGTTACGGTAAGGCCTATCCCAAGCTCGATACTGCAAAAGTTATCGATGATCATCTATTTCCGGATGACATCGCCAGGATTGGGGCAATCGTTAGTCTGAAAGACATGGGCACCGGCTCTGTTACAAGGCTTTTATTGAGCGACAATCCCAATAAGCAACCCACTGCAGATGACAAACTACAAGTCGTTTCCGTGACATCATCCCTGGGGATAGCCCTGCTAGGGAGCCGAATCGGCGACCACATAAAATGGACCCTGCCCAATGGACATGTCCGATACTTGCGAGTTTTTGAACTAACAACTCAAACCGTCGCTTGTTGACTGGCCGGGAATAGGTTATCGATTTTCAATAACTTAACCAAATAACCTTCTCCAGGATTTCAAGGTTGCTCTTCCCTTACCTCTTATTAAGGCATGGATGGGACTTTTTGCCGGGGTGCAATACCCCGCAACTCAAAAAATACCTGCCGCAAGCTTGAAGAACCGCCATTTGCTGCATAAGCTTTTTTTGATTAAAGTTGCGGCGGTTTGCTCATTTTCCGCATGAAGTGATTCGTAAGAAGAGCGAACCGATCACAATAATGAAGGCGGGTCGCACGGGACTCGCTAAGTACCAGCTCTGTTATCGCAAAAGGAATCATCATGGAATTTGTTAATCCTTCGCCTAAACTTCGGTGGGCGGCATCTTCGTTGGTTTTCGCTTGTTTTATCGGTCTAGTGGGCTGTTCGAGTTCTGACAATAATCGCTCAGGACCAACTAAAATAGGCACACTTACTCCCTCTTCTCCTTCGTCTAGCTCCAGCTCGTCGGCCAGTTCGTCTAGCGGAACGACCGTCACCAGCCCTCTTCGAGACGCACAAGGAAACCCGGTTTTTGTTGAAGCCAATATTGTTAACCAACCACTAGAACCTCACGCTTCAACAGCCGTTCATTTGAACTTCACCAACCGCAATGGCAATACGGTCCAACCAGTAGGAACCGGGTGGAAAGCCACATCTGAATGTATACGAGACGGTTTAGCCGAGATTGTTGGCCCCATTACCAACGAAAATCAGATCAGCTTTTCCTACACCACATTTGGGTGCGTCGGTAGCGATGTTGTCACCTTCACTACGCCCGATTTCCCATCGTTCTCCTACTCTTCTGAGATCTTCATCGAAGATAAGGTTTCCTTTATTTCATGGGAATCAACCGAACCTGGAAATATCGCAATTGCAGGCAGCGGCGGCCCTGAAAGATCGACGATCACATTCCGACTGAATGGCATTTACGGTTCTTCCGTTGCCGGACAGCGCGTAACCTTCCGCATTGAAGGTCTTGCAGGCGATACAATTCGTCTCGTTGAAACAACCGGCATTTCCGGGAGTGACGGCCTTGTACGCGCTCACGTATTGTCTGGCTCTATGCCCAACGTTGTTACGGTTGTAGCACGCCATGAAGAAAGTGGTGCCGAAGCGCTGTCAGGAGGGCTTGTGATATCCACTGGATTGCCATCTGCCAATCACTTCCATATTGGCCTGGACAAAAATAGCCTCAACGCCTGGAATAAATTGAACACCCCCGAAGCATCTGTAACCGTGGTCGCGACAGACCGCGTGGGCAACCCGGTCGTGGATGGCACAGCTATTAACTTCGTTAGCATCGACGGCGGCTATGTCACACCATCTTGTACAACGGAGAACGGCACCTGCTCTGTTCAATGGAAGCCCGACGGCAGAGAACCCGCCAACGGTCGCGCGCGTATTTTCGCTACAGTAAAAGGCACCGAAGATTTTATCGACAGAAATGGCAACAATATCTTTGATGATGGCGACACTTTCGATGCAACGCACGATCTAGGCGAGCCCTTCTTAAGTCGTGACTATTCAGAGAACTATCAGCCCGACGATTACTTTATCGATACCAATCGCAACAAGGTTCGCGATGATGGGGATGGCCTTTGGAATGGCTTGAACTGCCAACACACCAGCTTGTGTTCACCAGACGTGAAGTATGTTGACTTGGCCGCGATTACGCAGTTGTTTATCTCTCAAGGCAACAATCCGACAATTTGCTCCACCGGAACTTTCGCTTCACCCGTGGTTGTTCCAATTAACTCAACCAGGAGTTTGACCGGGTTGTATTTATCAGACGGCAATATTAATGCAGAAAATCAAGCACCAGCCGGCTGTGCTATTGGCAACCCACTTCCGTCAGGAACGCAAATCTCCTTTAGTACTACTGCGGGAACTCTGGAAGGCATAACCTCGTGGACAGTGGAAGATATTGTTGGTGCGCCTACTGGCCCCTACGGCGTAACTTTGAAAGGAGGCTCTACCGCAACTACTGGCACTCTCACTTTGAGAGTATCTGTTCCGGATGAACAAGTACGTGAGTTCTATTGGGACGTAACCATCCAATAATCCGGCAGTTCTCTCTTCTAAATAAAAAACCCGGCCTAGGCCGGGTTTTTGGTTTTTACGCGATTACTCCGCCACAAAAACCGGCGTCAGATTCAAATCCTCAACCAAGGACACGCTGAGCGTTCTGTCTGCTGAAGATATATCCCCTTCCCAATGAGAGAAGCGATAACCCGCTTTGGGAACAGCGGTTACCGTTATAGGGACTTCCGCAAAATATCGCCCACTCCAATTCTCCTGCGCGACTGCAACAGAATTGACCTGGACACTGCCCATCGCCGTATTGAGAGCTGTTACTGACAGATTATGAGGATCAGACAACCCAAAATATTGGCGCAGGTGCTGCCACACATAATTCGGTCTGGCGTTGCCATAGGTGATCAGGCTTTGGAGTTCACTTTCCCAATTCCAAGTGCTGCGCTGACCGCCCCAACGGGCTTTTTGCAGCGGGATTTCCGTGCGGATTTCGTCTGCCAGACGCTCTACAACAGCTGCTACATTCGAGGGTAGGAAACGAGTATTTAATTGGTCCGCAAAATAATTGATGAATTGCTGCCGGAATTGTGGATTCTGCAGCAGGCGACGTAGCAACAAGGTCGACCAGGGCGGATTATTGACATTAGCGCCCATGGCGTTCGCAGCTGTCGCGTAAGCCAGGGAATTTTTCTGCACATTGCGTTCGTACAGACCGAAACCAAAATCGGTGTCGTACAAAATCCAACGCCATTTGGTTTTCGGAGTTTTCCAATACTTGATGTTCCTTACCGGCCAGTCGTCGTTGGCGATAAATATCTGCACAACTTGATAGGCGATAAAGTTTTCAATATCGATTTGCGCTTCGATCGCAGAATAAAACTCAGGCGTCGTTGGATCGGTGTTCGACACATAATCTATTAATGCCAAGTATTCTTCGTTTGAGCCCTCTACAACCTCTGCGTTCGCCTCCAATATGGTGACATCTTTTTTCTTGACGTCATGCTTAGAGTTTAAGAAAGCTTCGTTGACTTTTTCGCGCAGGTTATGCAAGCCCCAATACTCGCCATTTAAATAAACCGCGACAGCGCGTCCCGCTTGATAATCAAGACCGCTTCCCTCCATCAAGGTGGTGAATGCGCGATCCCGCAGCATAGTACGCATCCAATCGTTGCCCGATGCGCGCAACACTAAATGTTCGAATTTTTTGTAGCTCAGCTGGGGGAAAAAGCGATAGTCAAATTTGTCCACGCCATAGCGACTGCGCGCATATATAGCCAAGGCTTTTTGCGCAAATGATCGTGTGTATCCACCAAAGATCTGCACACCGGCGCTGAATTCTGTTCCCAGAGCACCATCCGGCTCGTAAAACGCAAAGTGAATTTCCCGCTCCCAATCCTGCCAGAAGTTAGCTCCATAGTTGGGTGGCATAGGCTCGTATTTTGGACCGAGTACATAGATGCCGTACTCCGTATCAAAAAAATCCAATGGATCCGCTTCCAAAGTAACCACCGGAATATCGTGTCGGGCACCAACCAGGAAGGTGCGCGATTGCACAACCGAGGGAATATAACCATCGGCAAAAATACGCGCGCGAATCGCGGTATTTTTTGTCAGAAAAATTGCGCCCTGATAAACCGGTGAATTCTCATTGGGCACACTGCCATCGAGCGTGTAACGAATGGTTTGATTGGCCTCAGCGCCATTTAGCATCACCATTGAGGCTTCCGTTATTCCACCTTTATCGGAAAACTCCACCAAACCATTAAGAACGCCGCGATACTCGCGCGCGCTATTGGCTGCACCGGGCGTCGGCTGATCGTAATAAACCGTCGACTTGCTCACCTCAGACAGACCAACGGAGGTGCCTGTGCGCAATCCTTCAATGTGCAGAAATTGCTTGAGGGTTCCGTTTTCAAACAGGTACAGGGTTTCGCCAGAGGAAGAGATTTTGAAGTTGGCGTGTAAAGGTCGACCAGGCTCAGATCGGTCCTTATCCGAAGCCCACACCACCAGATAGCCGCCCGCGTCCAAAGTGATATCGGGGAACTGCCATTTTTGCGGTTCAAGCTCGTCATCGGATACACTCCAACCCGCCAACCGGACTGGGTTGTTGCTGTGGTTATGTATCTCAAACCAGTCTTCGCTGTCCCCATCCTCGTCTTTGAATTCCGAATTCGACGAAACCGCTTCATTCAGAATCAGGCCAACGCAGGAGGAGCACGTAAAACCTGAGGAGCTGGAGCTGCTGCTCGAAGAGCTGGAACTGCTGGATGAACTAGCACCGCCTGATGAAGACTCATCGCCCTCACTACCGCAGGCAGCCAAGTTAAAGATTAGAAAAAAGGCCAAGAGCCAGTGGCTTCTTGTCCGACAAAACCTTGCTACTCCGATCATGGTTAAACCCACTTTTTGTTGTCATTTCATATGACCATTGATGTTACAAAATCTCAGGGTGTGCAGGCGCTAACAATTAACCGATTTGTGACGATGATTTCAAAGAAACTAATGTGACGCAGTCAAAAAGACGGGGATTTGACGGTGATTAAGTAGGAAATCACCAGGAAAAGGGCGCAGGACAAGGGAATATTGGGTAAAAATGACCAGAAAAAAGTGCGAGCAAGGGAGTGGTGGTTGACCACTCCCATGGGCGTGTTAGCGAGGTGTCGCGTCCCAGACTCGTCCGGATGCAGTACCGTCCTTAGGCGGATTAAATACCTCGACGGCCATAACCTGATAGGTCGGGTCGTCGCTAGCGTCGAAGTTGTTCATATTCGGAAGAATCCAACCCGTATCGGCCCAGGCTTTCACATGGTCGGCGAAGATGATTTTGTGATCCTGACCAAGAGGTCTTTGTTGCGTCGGCTTGCTCCAGTATTGGTAAAAGGTCGTGGGGCCGTTGATCGAGGGTTTTACCTCACGCACAGACCTGTAGGTGGAATACTCGACCCCGTCGCTGACAAAGGTTTTGCCATAGACACCGTCTTTACTTGGGTCATAGGTCCAGCGCTGGAGAATGTAGTACTCCACCAGATGCGCGGGATCTGATGTTGGCATGGCTTTGTCGTATCCCCAGCCGTACAGGGTGATATAGCTCGCCCCACTATCCTCCTCGAAGCGATAGCCAATAACGCGGTTTTTATCGCCGTAGTGCCAACCTGGCCCACCGACATAGTTGTAACCACCACCCTGCCAGCTGACGCTAAAGGCACCAGTCGCATCTAGGCTCAAAGAAGCCGCACCGGCATCCTTCCAATGGGTAAAGAAGAATTTGCCAACATGGCCAGTCGCATGGTTTTGGGTGATCAGCGCTTTTTCCGGAAATACCTGGGTGTAAGCCTGGAATTTCTCGATACCGGGGACAACTGCTGCTTGAGCGTCAACCGACTTTTGCGCAGACACGCAACTCACCAGGCTACACGCCGTCATTAATATTGCTGCTTTAAAACCAGAATGGATTCTCATAGTGATCCTCTAACCGTCATGCCGGACTACAGGCATGCTGTGATGCACAATTGTTATAAATTTCAAGCCCATCAGCGGAGCTTATTATCCTTTTTCGTATATTTCGTCCGCTTTTGAGTATAGAACCACTTTGCGAAGTGTGCGTTTAATAAGACACGGAGGATTGGAGCGAGATTTGAGGATAGATGTGATGCAGAAAGGCCAGTCATTTCGTCCAATGACTAGCCCTTTTTGCTTATTTGCCGGAATTTTTCTTATTTGGAGGAATATAGGTACATTGTTCCTGTCTCACGACCTGGCTCTTTTACAAAAGATGAAAAGAGTTTTCCATCGCCGGTAAATGTTCGCCAATCGGCTGCAAAATAATGAAACCAGTCGATTTTATGTTCGGCGATAAGTTCAAGATTCGCTGTAAACAAAGATAATACCCTTTCATCTTCATCAGTCGTGCGAAATCGATCAACCTGCACCGCTATAACGCCTCTACCACTTACATCAGCCCAGGGATATCCCTCGATATCATTGAAATGGAGATGCATTCTTCCCGAGGTCTCAAGCGTATAGTCAAGCTCGTTTGCAAGACGAAAGGATGTGACCGTTTTTTCAGTCTCTTCCATATTCGCCGTAACGAGAACCATCCAATCCTCATTCGTAGACAAATTAAGCGAATTGGTGCGCATATCCATTTCGAGACTGCCTAATGACGTTCTCGCCAGTTCGTTGGTCAAATAGCTGTAGGTGTATTTGGAATAAATAATTCCACCCGGAGTATATGAACTCGGCGTCAGGAAATATTCACCGGTTTTACTGTATTTATAGGGATGATAATCGCCGCTGTATAAAATCAGCGAACCAGAATCCGCATCAAACCAGCCACCACCATCGCTCACCATACTTTTGCCGTTAAATCGCGCGTAACGCAAAAAATCGGGTGATTGAGGTCCATCAATATTCACGATTGAGTAGTTGGCAAAATCATCCAAATGGATTTGGAGCAATTTCCCCCATCCTGTCCCCCAATCGTAGGACAAACCATATAAGGTTTTGCCATCATCACTTATGGTTAAAGCGCCAATTTTCTCCAGCTCTTCCACTACCACCGTTTCTTCAACTGATTTAGTGATGAAATTATATTTAGCGATACTGTTCGGGGAATCCGAGCGGCCGATGTATAACCAGGGACCCAATTTGTCTGCCACCGCGAATGCATCACTACTCCATTCACCATTTTCACCATAAGTGGCAGGCAGTTCAGACTTGTAGTAACCCACATTAATTTGTGTTGCAACCACGCCATTTAGTTGTGGCTGTGCCACTGATATTGTCGCCTCGTGATATCCAAATGGCAGATCCGTCGTCTCTAAACGATAAAAAATAAACTTTTCTGACACGTCATGGATGATCAACCAAGGCGCTGAGCTTGTTACCCCTTCAATATTATTGAGCGGTAGGTTTACGATAATTTTTCCGTCGTGGTTTTCCCAAGTATTGTAATCCGAATGGGCTATCGCCGAGGGTGCAGCCTGAATATAAAAGGGTTCAAAGGGAAAATTCACTTGGATTTCACGACTGAATGATGCACCAGGAATGTCGAATTCAACAGTGATCACCCCATTCATGTTTTCGGCTTCACCAGGAAAAACCTCATTACTGACATAAAACTCAATATCATTTTGACCGGTGACACCTTCCGCTGAAGTCAAACTAATCCATGGACTGGCTGTCGCTGTCCATGGAACGGCTACACCATTCTGGAAATTCAAGCTGAGCGCCACAGGCGACAAACTCTGTCCTTTATCATGATTCGGCAAATGGATCAGATCATTCAATTGCGAGAGTTCAGGCAACCGTAACTGATATGAAATCGTTTTGGATATGGATTCACCGGAACCCGCTGTGAAAGTAATGGTTTTTTCAGATGATCCTACCGGAGTCTCAGCCGGATCGTAGGTGACCAGAACGGTTTCGGTTCCTTTTCCCGATTCAGGAGTAAAACGAACGCCTGGTGATGACGAACTGACCGACCAGGATTTCTCAAAAGTTCGTACAACAAAAGCTGAGTGACCACCGTCCCCCCAAATTCCGCTATAGACAGGGCTCGAGGCAAGCTGAATATCAAACCCATCCAGCTGGACAATTCTGACTTGCAAATCCTTGTACACATATTCGGTTCCATCCGCGCTGCCAGTGGCAAACCGGATAACGGTGGAGTAAGTTCCCAACTCCGGATATGACAGTCCCGGAGCTGCAGCAAGAGCCACGACAGCGGATTTGCCGGAATTACTAAGAATTTCTGCTGTTACCGGTTGATCATTAGAGTTGCCTGGCGGATAACCAACAACCAGACCATCGCCAACAAAATTCACCGATACCAATTTAGGTTCAGCTGTTCCTCCATAAGGCAATTCCAGAGTAATGCTTGATGCATTCAGCGCAACCGAATAATTGGATTTTGGTGGCTCGTTCCCGCTCCCGCCCCCGCTCCCACCACTGCTTCCGCCCGAGCTGTTGCTGTTGCCGCCGCTTCCACCACCGCTGCTACACGCGATTAGAGTCAAGAGTAGCCAAATTCCAAACAGAGTTTTATTAAATTTATACATAGTGTCCCATCAAAATTAATCAACGTAAGATGCGTATCCGTAAAGCAGACAACTCAGATCTAAAAGACCTACATTCATGACACTCGATGGATAAAACACCTCCAACGAGTAAAAACATCGTTTTTTTATTATTTACCTTATGCATTCGCCAGGACTGCATAGAATTTCAGCCTAGGTGGCCGGGCAGCATAAGGCAAATGAGGTGTATGTACAGAAAAAGGAGACAAAAGGATTGCGGCAGCGCAGCAACTTTGGCGGGACCAGGAAAATGCCGCAGGAGAACACCCTATTCTCCTGCGGAAAAAAGCTAGTAATTGAATGCTAGAAGCGCTAATCGAAATTTAGAGACGGCAGCCGAAGCGGCGACACTGCACCGCAAACAGCAATGCGATCAAGCCAAACAGATGCAAGCGACTCAAAGCTCCTGCAGCAGGCTGTTCTGGCTGTGAAGGTTGTTCTGGTTGCGAAGGCTGCTCAGGCTCCGGCTGCTGTGGTTCTTGGGGTTCTGGCTCCTGGGGCAGCTCTCCTGCGAGGATCGCTGGCGCCACTTCTGTGGTGAAGTAAGCAACCGGCACCAGTGAGGCATTACCGTCGATGGAGATCTCTCTCGATGCCCATCCCGTCCCAGTTACAGCAAACATCTTCAAACCGGGCTGAGAGCCAAATTCCGGCATCTCGGAATCATCGGCATTGGTCCAGTTATTGGGACCGAGCACCATTTTGCCGGGCCAAGTGTCTTTATCATCGGCACCGTCGTGGGTGCGCTCTATGGCATGTTCAAACTGTGAATAACCATTCGCAGTAAACATTGCAAGGCCAATGGGGTTAAGCCCGGAAATATGGTCCATTACTTTCAAGGCACCGCGAGCGTATTTAATGGCTGATTCGCTATCTCTGCGCGCACGGTGAATTTCCGCAACCGCCATTAAAATGCGCGCATCATTTAATGCCATGCGATGAGATCCCCAACGGACATTGTTGTCCACATGGTCTTGATCGCCGGTATTCCACTGAGAGGAATTTGGATCCCAGGTGACACCGGGATAACCGAGATTTTGAAAGCCCAAAATAGCGTTGGCTTTGTCCGTCAGTTTGGATTTTAAATTGGACAAATCAATGTCGTGCAGAGCTTCGTTGGTCAACAAAGACAAGCTGCCTTCCGCTGCTACAGCGCCCCACCAGTAGGAACTTGCTTCATCAAAACGCGGATGACTGACGACTATACTGCGATAGTGATTGGCATCATTACTGCGATTTAATTTTAAAGCCGCAAGATACAACTCCACTGCTGCTGAGTATTCATCGTCTTCCGTATTGTTTTTGTGCGGGTAACAATTATCGCGATTCTTTTTCGGATCGCGCCACAAACTGTAGGGATCGTTATCCGGATAAAAACCGCCCTCACCGCCAAACGCATCCGCCTGATTACATTTCAGCGGATTATTGCGCGCGCCATTCCAGGCGCGTTGCGCCAATGAATAAGCTGACTCTGCATCACTTTGTGCATTGAATCTATGATGCACTCGCGCCATAGCAGCCATGGCTCGCGCAGTGGCAAATGTCGCCTTGGTTTCAGGTTCAGAAATACAAGTGCCGCTGCTGTGCGGCGAACAATCTGCCCAAAACGGATTGACATTGGTATGAAATTTCGGAATCGCCAAAGCGCCGCCGTGCGCCAGCACATAATGGAATTGTTCAGTCAGAATTTTCAGCTGATCGTAAACAGTGCGCGCGCCCGGCAAACCATTGGCGTAGTAATTATTTACGTTCGGATAGGTTTCCAACAAATTGATCAGCGCCCAGGATGCTTCTGCGGTATTTGTCGGATAAGCGCCATTGTCACCCGCATCTCGCACGTAACGAAATTGCAGCGAAAGTCCGGTCGCCCAGTTATTTTTGGCATTGGTAAATGTGGCGCTGGTTTCGTGGTCGCGGAAATAATCAAAAAATTCGTACTTTATGCCGCCGTAAGGATCCGGACTTATATCAAAAGGCAGAGATACATGCTGACCAACTTGTACGCGCAAGTTTCTTCCTTGCTGAGTACAGTCGGTAAAATCTATGACATAAAAACTGTCGCCAGAGCTTTTATCGTTGCTCACATAACGATTGGAAGACCCTGCGCAATTAGTGCCCTGAATTTGCCACTGAATCGTTCCGCGATTCGGGACCAGATAAAACGCCAACTTGCTCGCTTGCGGTAAATAGCCCGCATAATTAATGCGAAATGGTTCACTCATTTGCGTGCCATCATCAGCAGAATGGCTTAGCAAAGGTGCAGCCAGACAGGCAACCAGCGGAAAAAAACTATAGGCCCGCAGTCTGGATCTGAATATTTCCATCACAAGCTCCTTATTTATTGAGCGTGCAAGAGAGCCTTCTCAAATGCTATAACGAGCAGGCCACCATAAAACTACGTAGGTTATATGGCTTTTCGTTATAAATCCTGAAATAGCGCACAATAAAGAATTTGCAGCGACAACATGAAGCGCCGCAAAAGAAAAAGGGCGCCATTTGGGCGCCCTTTTAAATCCGCAATTTTTTTAGGATTATTGGCCAGTCGCGTCCCACACTCGTCCCGATGCAGTTCCACTGCTACCGGGGTTGAACACTTCGACCGCGATTACCTGATAGGTGGGGTCATCGCTCGCATCCAAATTATTCGTATTCGGCAGAACCCAACCGGTATCCGCCCATGCCTTCACGTGATCAGCAAATATGATTTTGTGATCCTGTCCAAATGCAGCTTGGCGAGTCGGCTTGCTCCAATATTGGTAGAAGGTCGAGCGGCCATTGATAGAAGGCTGCTGGTTTCGCGTTGAGCGATAGGTGGAATACTCCACGCCATTACTCACGAAGGTTTTACCATAGGTTGCACCCTGGCTTGGGTCATAGGTCCAACGCTGCAAAATATAGTATTCAACCAAGTGAGCCGGGTTCGACTTGGGCATATCTTTGTCGTATCCCCAACCGTACAGAGCGATATAGCTTGCGCCGCTATCGCTCGCAAAACGGAAGCCGATCACACGATTCAAATCCCCATAGTGCCAACCAGGGCCACCGACGTAGTTATAACCACCGCCTTGCCAGCTGACACTAAAATCTCCGGTTGTATCCAGAGTTAAAGAAGTGGAACCGCCATCTTTCCAGTGGGTGAAGAAGAAATCTCCAACATGACCGGTAGCATGGTTTGACGTCATGACAGTTCTGCTGGTTTTCTTGCCGGTGTAGGCGGAAAACTTCGTCAGATCCGGAGTAGGAACAACGGTTGTATCCAATTTTCCATCAGCGGAAAAAATCGCAAATCCTGCGAGAGTCGGGTTTTCCACCCCTTTGATCATTTCAATCGTCACGCTGCGGTCATTAACCTGAATATCTCGGAAGGTTTCGGTATAACCGACGTCATGCCCCACTTCGGAAAAGAGATCCAGATCACGGATTACGGTGTTGCCTTCAATTGCGACGCTGAAACTACGTGCGTTGGCAGCGTTTTGATAAATTTCGGCAAAGTGCAGTTGTACTGTATATCGACCGTTTGCTGTCACGGGAATTTCATAACTGAAAGTTCCATAACGTTCTGTTTGGTACAAAGCCCCGCCCATGACGAAGTCTTGAGTACTATTGGGCGTACCACCGCGAGAATATTTATCCGCCTGATACTCCACCCCTTCAAAGGTTACGGCTGAATTACTACCTGCGTTAATGGCAACTACCAACGGAAGCTCAGCTGAGCCAGAAGAGCTGGAACTTGAGCTGCTCGATGATGAGGAACTGGAACTACTGGACGATGAAGAACTGGAACTAGAGCTACTCGAGGATGAGCTGGAAGACGACGTGGGGCTCACGCCGCCGCTGCCACATCCTACGAGTGTAAGTAATGCGAGTGCTGGTATAAGAAATGAGAGCAGATTCCGCTTTTTGCTTGTCATAGGTTTTATTCCAAATATGCGTTCTGACCATAATCATATGATGATTGGGAACCAAACCTTATCCCATTCTCCGGCAAAAAGTTGTGCCGTAGATTCCGGTTTTTAAAGAATTATTCCGAGAATCGGCAAGATAAAAACTGGTACTTTCATGTTAAAAAAGTGCCAATTTTTATCCCGCATATTAAAAGACAGGCAGCTCTAAGACCGTTGTTTGAAAACGCATTGAAAGCCGCCCTTATCGAGCAGCTTTCGCCCTCACCCTCCGTGGTTAGGGTTTAGCACAATACGCCATTTGTACTGTCCTTCGTCAGATAAGGGAGCCATACCCACACTGTCGTTTACGACTCTAAGGTAGTGACCATACCAGCGATTACGAACCAGAAAATAATCCTCTTCGGCGATCAATTCCCAGTGCGCACTCCACCACTCCGGTCTGATAGGGCCAATACTTAATTTGAGGTTTTCGTAATGTAAAAATAGATCATCGTCGCCAACAAGACTGATATGGTAGAAATTTTCGATTGCAGGCTTGATCTGCCATTCCACTTTATTTTCTGAATCCGTATTGACCAACGCAGGTAAGGAATTGGTTCGACCTAGAATAGTGTTTTCATCTTTGTGCAGTGCATACTTGCCGTCCAAAGGCCCCGCAATGGTGCGGCAAAAGTCCATATTATTAATCCAATCCCGAATTAATTCCGCGCTTTCCATATCCACATGATTGCGCGCCAATGGAGGCATTTTATTTTCATTGTTGGCGGATATGCGCTGCCAAATTAAAGACCTGTCAGCCACACCCGGTGCCAGCAAAAGAGCAGATGCTATTCCCAAATCACCCTGAATTGGTTCCACGCCACATGTATTGGTAAATATCAATTCCGTGCCGAATCTCAAATCCATATTACTCTGGCTAGTACCGCCCGGGCGATGACAATAAGAACAGTTGCTGTGTAAAAAGGCACGTGCTCGCTCACCTAAAGAAGCGGATAAATCTTTGCTGCCTGGTAATTTCAGAGCTAATTGATGTGGTCCTAGTTCACTGGAAAATAAATTTCGCTCAACAAACCAATCCAGCTGGTTTTGCCCAGTATTCGGACTAATTCGATTGAGCTGAGCAATTTCGAGCCCTAAACTGAATCCGGCGGCGGAGGTATGACATTGCCGACATTCTGCGCGGCTGGGGTAGTGCCATATCTGTCCGCCAAATTCCCTGTCCTCACTGGTCTCTAGCAAAATCGCTTCCGTGACATCATCGTTCCAGGCATAGCTGTAACCACTCCAACCTGAGTTTTCTTGATTAAGCAACAATCGCGTTTCTATCAATTTACCTTGTAAACGGAAATTTTTTAGCAGGATAGTGCCGACAGGAAAATGAAAGTCGCCTTGATCGTCTACTTCTATTTGGCTTTTTTCCGGCAGCGAAATAAATCGTTCTTTATCAGCTCCGTCCGACCAAAATGGCTCGTTAATGCTATAGGGCAATAACTTCGAATCCGGCTGAGTCACATCGCGTATATTCATACAACCGGTTTCGGATAATCGGACGGGCAAAGGTTTTTTGGTCGAATCATTGATCGTAGGGACCAACCGATATATGCCACCTTCTGTATAGTCCAGGATGTAAAGCTCACCATCATTATCTTCTGCAAATGCAGACACTGCTTTACCACTCGCGATCAACTGAACCCTCTCATAGCCGGATTCCCCAGGAATTTCTCTCAACCCCCAAATAATTCCACTGAGAAAATCACTAAATAGATAGGTCCCGTACAGTGACTCGATCACTCGACCTCGATAGACATATCCACCTGTTACTGACGAGCCGTCTACTCTTCCATAATCCCAAACGGGATTTTCAAAAGGACCCGAAGAGCCGCACTCTATATAAGTGGAATTACCTTCAAAACACGGCCAGCCGTAATTACCGCCATTGACAATGCGGTTGACCTCTTCAATTTTGGCATGACCAACATCACCCGCCCATAAATCACCCGTTAATCGGTCAAAGCTCCAAAACCAAGGGTTACGTAGCCCTATGGCATAAAGCTCAGGCAAGCCCCCTTGCACCAAATTTCCTGGCGCAGGCTCTCCCTCATCAGTTATGCGCAGTATAGAACCGAATGGATTATGGACGTTCTGTGCATCGAGAGAATAGCCGCCGTCTCCCATACCAATATACAAATAGCCATCTGGCCCAAATCGTATTTGTCCATTGTTATGCAAGTTGGCAGGCTGCTGAATTTCAAAAATTACCGTTTCTTCCAGCTTTCCAGAATTATCCTGAGCCAACGAAACACCATTATCCGATGATCGAAATCTTTTAATATGTGTTTGCAACGGTCTTCCATTCGCCCCATCCGTAGTGAACGATATATAGATGTATCCGTTTTGGTTGAAGTTTGGATGAAAGACCATGCTATATAGACCGCATTCATTACAACCACCCAGTCCTTCAGGTAAATAAACCACATTGTAATATTCACGCAAATCGACAAACGGGTTTACTATTATCTCTCCGCCGTCATCAACCAAACGCCAAATCATCCCATCTTGCTGAAGCAAGTACATAATTTTGTTGTTGCCCGGGAAAAATGTGAGCCCGGTCGGCAAGGTGAATTTCTGCTGGGGCACTATTTCCTGCAGAGAAATCGCCGCAGTTTGTTCGTAGTCCGTTGCCAAACACCGAGCAATATGTGGATCAGAATTGCCAGACGCGCTAGAACTAGAAGAACTGGTGGAGCTGGAAGAACTTGAGGAACTAGAACTTGATGCCGAACTAGATGAAGAGCCTGAAGATATAGGGCCTGGATCCTTGCCGCATGCCGACAGCAAAATTAGGAAAAAAACTATCCAGCACCGCATCATATTTATTGACGCACCCACTGCACCTCCCCCTCATCTGAACTCTTAAACATCACACATTAATTACCTACATCAGAACAGATGGTAGAACTTTTCACCCCCTGACCAAACCTTTTAAAATGCATTGAGCGCCTAAATTTTCTAGTGATAAAGTGCTAATCCACAACCACAACAATGGAAACAAAGTGCCAAATCAATCAATAAAACATGACCCTCATCAAACTTTTGGCTTGATGTCGCCTTTTAATTCAAATTAACGCGCTATTTTTTAACCCTTTATAAAATCAGTAGAAAACTAAAGTGACTTATTTTTTTCAGATTTCTTATCCAAAAACTTTTCGTGACACAATTCAAACTATCCACCATCCGCACAATGAGGAATACCAAAAAGCTATACCACGTTTATACTCGCAACGTACCGATACGGTTTGCGCTCGCCTACAGAGAAGAGTCGCAACATGAGTTTCATCCACAATAACGTTATGGCAGAGAGGCCTAAAAATGAAGCTACCTAAATATGTAGCCCTTTCCAGCTTATATCTTGTTCTCAGCGGTTGCGGGGGAACACAAGGACCTGAGGTGGTCATCGGGCAGATGACTATTCAAAGTACACCATCTGTTTGCATCAGCCCTGTAGGTAACGGCGCCTATCTCTGCGCTAATACCAGAAATACCAACGACTACACTTTGCACGTCTACGGCCAGTGTGTAGTGCCTGGCATGGAATGGGGCATTACTCGTCAGGTAACAGTCGCTACAATAGATACATCAGAATCCGTGGCTGACGGATGCGGTTACGAAATATCTCTTATCAGCGTGGATAATGAAGTCGAAGACCCAGTGGGAACGCGATATAAAAATGGCGTCGGTTCCAGCGGGGGCGGACTTATAATGTATCGGGTGGCAGACGGCAAAAACTGGTTTTCACTAGCAGGCTACACAAAGAAGGTTTATTGCGAGGATGACATCTGTGGGCAGGCTGCCGCTGGCACTCCGCTGTATATCCCAGGCAATACCGAGTTTGAATTAGTAGAAATTGACGGCGAAAGACATATTCAACTCGTTGCGTCCGAATAACCCGGACATTTATGCCTTTCGCAAAAGGCCGCGCAGCGGCCTTTTTATTTATCGATACTCAAAAAAGATTATTAATCCAGTTTCCAATATCCAAAAGCTGCTCCTGCACTACCTCATGCTCCATATCGTACTCACGCCAATCGACGTTATAGCCTAAAGCTGACAGACCATCCGCACTCATTTTTCCATATGACAAAGGCACAACAGTATCGTATTTGCCGTGCATGGCGAGTATGGGAGAATTTTTGTTTATGCCGGAGTGTTCTTGTTTGGCTAAGCTTAAAAATGGCAAATAGGTCGATAAGGCCAATATTCCAGCCAACTTATGTGGGCTGCGAATGCCGGTGTAATAAGCAACCGCCCCACCCTGGGAAAAACCTGCGAGCAGGATATTTTGGCTGGGAATTCCCTTTGCTATTTGTTCGGCTATCAAAGCTTCCAAGGCATTGCGCGATTGCGTCATGCCGGGGAGATCTTCTTTGTCGGTAATATCCATGCCTTTGATGTCGTACCAACCGGGCATGATATAACCGCCGTTGATGGTAATCGGGCGATCCGGTGCCTGGGGGAAGATAAAACGAATCGCGAGTTTCTCGTTCAAACCTAAATAAGGAATCACCGGAACAAAATCATCCGCACTTGCCCCAAGCCCGTGCAGCCAGATAACCGCGTGAGTTGGATTATTCGCACCGTAAAGTCGCTCTATATATGTACTCATCGCTCTCTCCACTCTAAACAGCCCAACTCACATTGCGATTTCTGTGTGCACGTCTGGCGCTGCGTTAATCCAAAATAATATGCGGCACGAAGCGTGAGGTATCTTTGGTAATTAATGAGGAATCCTCACGAATGCCAATTCCCGCTGCGTAATCACCGACAACCCAACTGCCGATCAGCGTGTACACCTCTTGGTTGCGATTTTCGTCGTAGAATTTTGGCAATGGACAAAATTCCTGGCGAATAAATCGGCCTTGGCCGTAGGGACCATCAACAGCCAAACGCTGACCTTCATTATCGACCAATTGAATATTGGCGCCTTCGCGGGAAAACAGCGGTTTGCGCACCCAGCCTGAGGTTAAAGGTGCATTGGCGGCATCTTCGAAAAACGCGGGCAATAAATTGGGATGGTTGGGATAACGCTGCCACAACAACGGCAAAATGCCTTTATTGGACAACAGCATTTTCCAGCCGGGTTCGATAATTTTGGTGGCGCTGGTGTACAACACACCGGCAAATTCTTCCTGCAGCAAAAATTCCCACGGATACAACTTGAACAAACCCGCAATCGGAGTATTGTCCAAATCCACCAATTGCCCGTCGATTTCGCCAATATCCTCTATTGCCAAATAACGCGCATCGATACCAGCTTGGGTTGCCAAGTCCATTAAATAATGGACAGTTCCTTTATCTTCTGCGCTATTTCTCACGCTGGCAAAATGGAAGGGATTGGGCAAATACAATTCCCGAAATGCCTGCTCCAATTTATCCTGCAGAGAATTGAATTGATCCGCACCGGCAGGCAAAACCCCCGCTTGCATTTGCTCTTCCAGCCACACCCACTGGAAAAAACCTGTTTCAAACAGCGAGGTAGGTGTGTCGTAATTTAATTCGAGCAATTTGGCCGGACCAACGCCGTGGTAGGCAAAATCCATGCGGCCATATAGGTGGGGATCGCGGTTATTCCAGGAATTCCAAACGTAACTCCAGTAGTCGCGCGGGATATTTAATTGGGTGAGCATTTCCTCGCTGCGCGTGATGTCCCCCACCATATCCAGAACCATCTCATGAAGTTCTTCGGTGGGAGCTTCCAAATCATTTTCGATTTGCTGCATGCGGAACTGGTAATACGCACTTTCATCCCAGTAAGGTTCATCATCAATGGTATGAAAGCCGAATCCGACTTCTTCAGCAAAAGCGCGCCAATGGGCGCGCTCGGGACAACAAATTCGTCTCATATCAATTAGCCACCGGTAGCGTAGACATTACTGGTTTTGCCAAATCCGCCACGTCTTATTACCGCGCCTTGTTGGGGCGCCACCTTGGAGGGGGATATATTCTTGGCCCCGGTATAGTAGCTGCTGGCGCCCACGGACTGATTGCTCGCCGTGCGGTATTCATCCTCATTGCGCGTTTTATACAAGGGTTGTGGCACATGGTTGGTATTCGCATTGGGAGCCAATCCACTCGCCTGCTGCGCGCCACCACCTTTTAGGCCATTCATCATTTGACCGGCCAAAAAGCCCATCATCATCGGCATAAAAAAGCCGCTGCTGTGACTACTCTCACCTGATTTCGGCGCTTCTTCGCATTTGCCCGGACCAAAATCCGCTTCGCACTCTGCGCGGCTGACATATTTGGGCGCTACAGTTGGATGTAGTCGCTCCGCCTTCGCGTAGTCCATGCGGCATTGTTCTTCGCTGTTAATGCCGGAGCTGATGCACTCCTGCAAAGATCCGTATACCAGTGCTGGATCCTTAGTGCTGCAGCCTGCAACCAACAACGAGGCGGCAGGTGCCATCAATACCAGTGCGGCTTTTTTACTGCGTTTCATAATCAACCATCTCCAATTAATAGGTCATACAAGCGGCATTGATATGCCCTACCGCTATGGCCACAGCAGCAGACAAGGCGCCCGCTGCAACTTCTCCCTTGGTAATGCGTTCCGGCAGCTGCCGGACCAACACACGCAACACCACAAACGTTAAAACCTGCACGACCAATGCCACCGCACCCCAAATGGCGCAATCCAAAATGGACAGTGAGTGACTAATCGCGCTGGAAAGCGGAAGCGCAAAACCGATCAGTGCCCCACCGAACGCCAGCGCAGCGGAGACGTTGTTGGCGCGAATCAGCTCGAACTCGTGATGCGGCGTCACCCATGAATAGATGAACGAAAAAGCGACAAAAAGCACAATCGCAACCGCAAAATACGCAAGAAAAGGAGGAAGGCCATTAAGACTGGTAAGCGTCGTTTCTAACACGGTGTTATCCCTAAGATTGTAAATAAAAGTGGGGCGGGATTCTGCCATAAAAAGGCGTGCGCCTCTATGCTCCCCTTACATGCCTATGTGCGAGGTACTGAACAGAAGAGGCAATCGCCATTTTTTGCTCAAACGGCGATCAAAAATAAAACAAGATTGGTTACGGATGATTGAAGTAAGGAATCCGACGATTTTTCGCCGGATTCCATACAACGAGGCTGGAAATTCACTTAATGGGCTGGATACGCCACTGCAATTTTTCTGCGGATTTTGCCTGACTTTCATCGACGACTCTCAAGCTCGAATCCGGAACAAAACGCAATCCAGGGAATCCATCATTGTCCGCCTTCCACTCCAGAGAGGATGGGGCATGAAATTTATATTCTCCCGGAAGACTTATTCCATCATGAGTAATTTGGTAAGTCGCTAACTCATTATTGTATGAAAGCGTTCCAAAGGAACCGTCAGAGAAAGCAATCCACGCAGTAGTGCCAGGGTCTGGCAGAAACTTTCCTCTCACCGTCAAAATAAAAGGCTGCCCAGCAACCACTTCTGCAGGTTCAAAAAATTGAATTTCGGTAAATCTTTTTTGCGCTGTAACAGGGAAAGTGTAATCAGCGATTTCCGGATGATCACTTTTGAGAGTGATAGAACCTCTAGCGGCCTCACCATTCTGCATATTGACTATGGCTTCATAGCCAACGCTGATAACAATGTCTGTGATTTTAGTGTCTATATCGAACCAATCACCATCTTTCTCCGCCCACCATTGAAATGGCTGAGAGTTCAAAACATTTACTCCAACAATGCGGCTGGTCACTCTCTCATCCGACTCCCCACCTAATATAAATTCGACAAAGTGGTCATCAAAACCGGTGTAAAGATCGCGGACAACTCGAAAAGTATCCTGACCGCCCACAGCGGAAGTTGCCGTTATATCAGCTCTATATAATCCGGGCAGATCCTTCATTGCATTATTAACGGTGATATAGATAGAGCGCTCAAAAGGAGGCACTGAAGAAGTAGTAGTCCGAATATCGGATATCCAGTCCTGACCATCCAGATAACGAATCGAAAATCGCAGAAGCTGCAAACTGGTATCATTGTGCGGCACATAATATTTTGCATTGGCGGATCTCGTGAATGATTCCGGCAGTGCTGCACCCAATCTAACAACCACTTCTTTATCCAAAATGGCAAGTTTATTGGGGTCTACACCTTCTGGGCTGACTTTCAATGATATATTGATTCCGGTGCTTGGATTTGTTCCATCAATGGAAGTGCGATTAATCGTATAGGTAAAGAAATAATCGCCCACTGGATGCGGCAGCGGAGTGATATCGATGTAATTGCCGCTCACTTGAACATCAAAATCGTTATAAATTTCCGGTGCGAAACTAAAGCTTGTATAGCGATCTGCACTTTCTAAAACCAAGCGAGTTGTTAGCGGATTTGCGCCCTCTTCCACTTGAAAACCCGCGTACATTGCAGATTCTCCGTTGAAGGTCGCCAAATTCCCCCGCTCTTCGATAAATAACGACCAGTCATTGGGTGTCACGGTAAATTCATAAGGAATGGAATAAGGTGACGAGCCCAAATGTCTGGAACATCCAGCATCCGCACAAAGTGATATAACGAGGTTCCCCGAATAGGTTCCTGCGCGCAAATTGGGGATAGGCTCCAGATAAACCGTTCCATAGTTGGAGCCGTAAACCACGTTAGGCGGTAAAAAGCCATTACCTGTAACACGAGCGCTGGCATACACGGTGTCTACTCCGGGATTGCCAGCAACCGTGACTGTCACCTGCTGATTGGTAATGCAACAACTGGGAAAACTTCCACTAATGCGATTGGTAGAAAAGCTCACTCTCATACCATCGGATGATCCGCCACCGCCGGAACCACCGCCACTGCTGCACCCCAGCAATAGAATGGAAAGAAGCGCCCCCAAACAACCCAATATCAATGACTTTTTAACCACAAAAATACTCCGGATAGTTATATACAAAGCGACATCCCACTTAGGCTCCAACAGCGTTGTACATAACAAAACGTGGCACCAAGCAAAATGCTGGAAAGACGCTAAACCAAGCAAAGTGTTAATACCAAACAAGGCGCTAATACCGCGCAAAGTGAAAGCCCAAGCAAATCGGGCCGATCGTTGTAAGGACCTTCAAGCCATAAAAAAACAAGCATAGATACCCGCCCGTCATTTAGGCAAACTCACTCACCACGATAAACCGCTTGTTATCCAGACACGCAACTTGGCAGACACCTCCAAAAACAACCAGGGCCCATAGCGGGCGCCAGCTGAGAGAGCCTTGGTCGAAATTTTCTATTGGGGGGTCACGCGGATATATCGATATTGGCCGAAAAAGGTTTCCAACAGAGCTTGCCCTTCCGTAAAGGAGAGATTGTAAAAAACCCCTGGGTGATAAAAGCTGGTTTCCGATTTCGCCCATAAATTAACATGGCCATCAGATAGTTTGACTGTCAAATCCGGCCCGGATATCGCCACCTCGATCTCATCCTCATCCCCTTCCATGCGGTAGACGCCAACTAAAGGTTGCAGCTGATGGGGCGATAGCGAAAGTCGCGGACGGCTAAAAATATATTGATAGCCGGCTGCATAACCGGGGATATTCATGCCGGAATGACCAAATCCTTCAAGATGGTCCAATTTAAAATTCAAGCCTGGCACCTTGGCATCCGTCAGTGCTTTTGCGTAACTCAATACATCAGACTCAATGGAATCCCATTTGCCAATACCGACATAAAGTCTTTTTCCGTCAAATTGTTTTGATTTCGACGCAGCTTCAATTTGTTTTTGCAAGACATCCACAGCCGCTCCGTAACTCGGGCCTATGGCAATTGCACCAGCAAAAACCTCTGGCTTTTCCAATAACGCATAGGTGACAAATAATCCGCCCCAGGAGCCGCCTAATAAATATCGCTCGCCATTGAGCCGGTAGCGTTTTTCCAGCGCGGGAACGATTTCTTCTGCAATGACTTTCACAAAAGAGGCAGCGTGCCCACTGTTGGCAAAATGCCTGCTCGCTTGCGGCAATAAATCGCGGGCACGAATTTCGTGAATATTGCCTTCCACATCACCCCAATCGATACCTACAATAACCGCTTCCGGCATCTGGCCATCAAAATAAATGCAGTTATAGGCGCTGGTTGCCAATAAAAAATCCCATTGACCATCGACCTTGATAATAATGGGGTATTGTTTATCCGTATCGGTTGAATAGCTGGCCGGCAAACGGGCGCGGATGCGGTAATTTTGCTTATTAGTGGACGAGAAAATTTCGAAAATTTCGCTGGAATCCAATTCGACAGCTTTTGAGGCAGGCTGCTCGGTAGAATTCAAGCTCTGAGTCGAACTGCAGCCAACACCCACGAGCAACAAGGCAAGCACCAATCCAAATCGAACGTGCAACATTTGTTATATCCCTTAAAAAATAGGTGAGCCGGGGATTATATAGGATGTGCACCTGGGTTACTAATGTCGAGATCATCCGCGGCCAATATCAGTGGAACAACTCGATAGGGGGTTATATCGCAGGCCACCAATTCACTACCAATGTAAATCTATTAAATAAAGACGACTCACCAAGACCCGCTATGACATGGTTGCAGAATTATATTAAGGAAAATCCCAGAAACTAATCTTCAATCGTTGTTATAACAGTTCGATTTTCACAACTCATCGACTGATCAACAAGCGAATAGCGGCAAGTTTCAATGACCGGAGAATTTTCCCCAGCGATCTGGCAGGAATAATAGACTGCACCTTCCTTGCTGGAGCCGCAGACGGATGCATTTTTTAATAAATTGGGAACACTATCCGAAACCCCTGCCACAGGCGCTGCGCAGATATCCGGCAAGCTTCCTTTGGCAGAGATATAGGTATCTGCCAGTTGGCCAAATTGCACCAACGCAAACCTGCGTTGTAATACAGTGCCATCGCATAACGCGTAGTCGCTCGCCTGAGCGGCGAACGACAATATAAGCAAAGAAAATAGCAAAGAATTAGCTAAAGCAATTTTCAAAATAGTACCTTTTCATTCAGCAAATTTCGGGATACGTCAACTTCTCTTTATTGCTTGTTTTCGGCCAAACGCCTTTTTAACGCGGCATCAATCGTTTCCAAGGCTTTCGCGCGGTTGGTCCACCAATCGGTGGACCAGACTCTAAATAACGTCCAACCCAAGCCTTCCAACACGGATTGACGGATTTTATCCCGCTCTCTCGCGTATGCAGAGCTGTGGTACATGGCGCCGTCGCATTCAATACCAGCCAAATACAATCCAGGTTTATCCGGATGCACAATGCCCAGATCAATACGATAGGCGGATACACCGATTTGTGGATGTACGATCCAACCTTTTTCCTGCAAGGCGCGCGCAACGGCAGTTTCGAAAGGTGATTCAAAATCCCCCATGGAACCGCGCACGGCAGCGGCCAAAGCAACGGGGCCGCGCTCGGCGTATTCGAGGAAATGTTTTAAATCGGCAACCGCGCGCGCTTGTGTGCGAGATAAATCTATGCGGTCCGATGGCATTGTGGAAAACACCATCATCTCGTGTCTTGCGCGCGTCAGAGCCACGTTTAATCGCCGCTCGCCACCGGTACGATTGAGAGGACCAAAATTCATGGTCATATGACCGGCTTCGTCCGGGCCAAAGGTAATGCTAAATAAAATCACATCGCGCTCATCACCTTGGACCGTTTCCAGATTTTTGACAAAAACCGGTTCCAGAGTACTTTCTTCGGAAAAAGCCCATTCTATGGATGGATCATCCGAGCGCGCTTTATCCAATAAGTCTTCGATTAATGTCTGCTGTTCTGAATTAAATGTGACAACGCCGATAGAGCGGGAGCGAACTGCCTGATCTGGAGAGGTTAGTCGTCTAACAATTTCCGCCACTATGCTTTTGGCTTCGCCCAAATTGTGTCGGCCTTTGCCGCGCGCATAAAAACCTTCGCATTTGACCAGAGACACACCTTTATCCGGATGCACAGGCGCTGGAAAAGTCACCAGCGAGCTGTCGTAATAACGGCTATTGGAAAACGCAATCAAACTTTCACGTCTGGATCTGTAGTGCAGATTCAAAACTCGCTGCGGAATGCTGGAGCCAATCAATTCATCCAGAATACTTTCCAGATCGCCCTCATAATCCACTTCGCCATCCGGATCATCCTCAGAGCGGGCGAAGAAATTGGTCGGCGGCATTTGTTTGGGATCGCCCGCGACAATCACTTGCTGTCCACGCGCCAAAGCCCCCACCGCGTCCCACACGGTAATTTGCGAAGCTTCGTCAAAAATAATGACGTCGAACAAAGTCTGACTGGCCGATAGAAATTGCGCGACTGATAAGGGTGACATCATTAAACAGGGCGATAGAGAAGTAATCACATCCGGAATTTCTTCCATCAACTCCCGCACCGGCTTGTGCCGCGTTTTCTTTTGCAATTCATGACGCAAAATTCCCCAGGACGAACTGCGCTTGATATCGTCCGCATTGGGAATCTGACCGGAGAGTTTTGCTGCAATATAACGCGCGGTGAGCTGGCAAAATTCGGTATCCAATTTACGGAAGGCTTTGATATCCGCCTCGTGCTCCGGCGAGGAAAATGTTCGCAACACTTCGTCTTCGCCGATCACGGCAGCAGACCACCATGCGCAATAGGCGGCTTCAAAAACCTCTGTCACTTCATCCGGAGTCACACTGCCGTTTTCAATTGCTTCAACCAAGGGGGCAAGCTGACAATCCAGCGCTTCGGAACGTCTGCGCACCCAGCCACACCACTCTTTTAATGCGGTTTGATTTTCGATAATGCCGCTGCAAAGCACATCAATTTCTGCCAGGCCAGCAGAATGATTCTCCAAATGAGCAACCAATGTATTGCCGATCAATTCCTCGAATTTTTGTTTGGCAGAATTGAAAGCGTCCAGCGATGCAAGGAAATCCGTTACCACGCGCCCTACGGCAGCTTCTGGCGCTAGCAGATCATTGGCGTCGTAAAGCAAAGCGCGAATTTTGCCACGCATGGCCGTCATGGATTCCATATCGTCAGCCAGTTTGCCAACGGCAGTGCGCAAACGAATGGCAAGTGATTTCAGTGCTGTAATCGCTTCAGGATTGGAATCGTAGGAATTCCAATCGCGCAGCCCTTTTAATGTGCGATCCAGGCGGTCAATATTACGGCCCGCATCGCGCAGATGTTTCAATACTTCAATATCGTTATTGGGATCAGGATTGCCTATGGCACCGCCCTGCTTCAGCTCTTTAATAACAGCGCGCTTGGCAAAAAAGTTTTTGGGCCACCAGGTAGTATTTGCTTCGCGCCAGCGCTCGCCCAAAACATCCGCGTCCAATTTTTGCCATGCCAATGGTGAATACTGACAGCTTAATTTGGCCTGGGCTTGGATATATTTTTTGAGATAGGTAATCGCCTCCTCCAGAGCCTCCATACGATCTGTTGCATCCGGCTCCAATGCAAATGCAGGCTGCTTGCGATAAGCGTCCAGCAACACCTGACCCAATTCCGCCACAGCGTCAAATTTTTGCAGTGGAACGTTGCCTAGGCTTAGGCCCAGAGCATTCCATAAAGAGGAAAATGCACGCTCCATATGTTTTGTATGCACTTGCAACTGGCGCGCGCTGTTGGCCACCTCTTCTTGCCATTGAGGCTGCCAATCATGGTTGGCAACAATGCGCAGAGAATGATTTTTGAGATTGCCAACCGCCTTAGACTGAACCTCCAACCATTGGGCAATTTCCCGCAATTTCTGCAATTGTTGCGCGTCGTGATAATCGGCATTCGGCCAGGAGAGTTTTATTTTTGCAGCGAGATCCACATCTCTCACTTTAATGCCGATCGCATAGTGCGCCGTCAAACCGTTGCGGCGAGGGGTATGCAGTGCATCGACAACCCGATTCAAACGATCGCGCAAGGTTTTCAGGCGCTCAGCTTCTTTTTCCCAGCTGGATGCATCGAGCTTGGATGACGTTGTCCAGGAGGTCCGCAATTGTCCCAATACGTCGGCCTTTTTTGCTTTATTGGAATGCAATTCCAAACAGAAATGGCCCAAACCAATATCTTTTAAGCGGCGGTGTACAACCTCCAAGGCTGCCGTTTTTTCCGACACAAAAAGAACTTTTTTGCCTTTGCCCAACATATGGGCAATCAAGTTACTGATGGTTTGGCTTTTACCTGTGCCGGGCGGACCTATAATGACAAAATCTTTACCGCGATCCGCTGTGGCTATGGCAGCCATCTGGGACGAGTCAGCAGGCAGAGGCGTTAACAAATCGGACGGGGAATATTGTTTATCGATATCGGCCGGTTCCACAAAACGAATATCGCTTTCATAGGGTTCTCGCGGGGTTTCCAGCAAATGTTTTACTACCGGATTGCGCTTTAAATCCTCCGAACGATCAACCAGATCCTTCCACATTAAATATTTGGCAAAGGAGAAGTGGCCGAGCGCCACATCTTCAATCACTTCAAATCCCGGTACATTTTTAATCGCATGTCGTACCTTGTTCCATATACCTGCGACGTCAATACCGCTTTGATCCTGCGGCAATACGCTATTTAGACCAGTCAGCTCGATGGCAAAGTCCCGCTTGAGCATTTCAACCAAAGTGGTGTTGAACATGGGCTCGTCATCGCTTGCCGCAACCTGAATACCACTGCGCACGGATTTTCGCTCCAGGGAAACCGGCAATAATATCAATGGCGCACGATAGCGACCTTCTTCTTTGGTATTTTGCTTCCAAAGCAAAAATCCAATCGCCAAAAATAGAGTATTGGAACCACTCTCTTTTAAAGAGGTTTGCGCCTTACGATAAATTTCGACTGCGCGCTTATCCAGTTCATCGGAATTTAATTCAACCAATAATTGCTTTTTGCTTAGAGCATCGCGCGCATATTCGGCTTTTAAATCTTGCCCGGTGCGTTGGCGATAAAGTTGCTCATCTTGCTCCAAACCTTGCAACTTGGGAAAAGGTGCAATCGAAATACGCGCACCGGATGCCAGCATATCTTCCAGCAAACCAGGATCTGTGCTGACAAAAGTAAGGCTGGTTTTACCCGGTTTATGATTCAACAGGGGGTTTCGTGCAGACAAATCCAACAATTTGCGTTGCCAGCGGTCCAGTCGTCCACTTGGCGTGTTGTCCGCTGGATCATTTGCTTCCTCTACAACAACAGATGTTGGAAGATCAGGAGCGCTTTCCAGGACAGGCTCATACGCAAAGGCTTCCCCTGCGATAGCCGTCTGGTCGGACTGAACTTTAAGACTGATGGGATTAATGCGATGCGCTCGTGCGCGGCGAATATCTATGGCTGCAACAAATTCGTGCTCCCTCTCCCGAGAAATAACCTGCTCGCCAACCTTCACCGCTTGCGAAAACGGCGGCGCCGGGTGTTGGGTTACAAAAGTGGTTTCGATCAGGATCAATTCTTTAAGCGGTATGCGCTGCCGCAGCACTTCCGCCTCACTCATCACCACACTGGCAAGGTCTTCCGGCTCCAACCACAACCCCGTTAAAGCATGGTCTTTGGTAATCAGCACCAGAGGGTTTAACCCCGCCTGTTCAAAAGCGGCGGCAAACAGCAATGTTGTGTCTAAACACGTCGCCACCTTGTTGGATTCGATTTTCCCCGGCAACCGTATTTTTTGCCCGTTTTTCTCAAAACTGGCAGGCGGCAGTGCGTAACTCACCTGCATTTTGACGATGGCCGAATAAATAGCCGATGCCATCATCCACACTCGCTCGCGGGAATTTGACGTGTAGCCGTTCATGGAGTCGGGTTTACCAGCTTTGCGTAGAATCTGACTCGCCTGATTCAACAAACGATCTACCGCCGGGTCATTCGGCATACAAAACGCCGCCAAAAGCTCCGGCATATAACCTGCGCCACCCCATTCATTGCATGCCAGCAATTCGACTTGCAGCACCCGTTCAGCTAATACCTCACCAGCCCGGAGTACACGAATTGTCACAGTGCCGATCATAGACTCCGTCAAAGCAAACAAAAAACCGCCATCAAGGAGCAGATCCCGATCACTAATATTTAATAAGCCGCCAGCCGCAAGTTTATCCACCCGCCAGGTTTTGGGTTTGATAAACGGGGGAGAGGATGCCAAGGAAACTGATAAATCTTGAAAATCCGCGTCATTTGGATTTTCAATTTTCAGCTCGGGCAAAATGGCTAACGCGCTTTGATGACAGGCAAAGTTGATTTTCTCGACCAGAGTTGCATGGATTTTTAGCGGTGAGGTGTTCTGATCGGGCATGGTATTTCCCTTCAATTTGGTGTGGTGCGCCAGTCGAGCAAGGATACACTTATGCGTTAAATGGTGTCATTAAGCCTTGCCGCTTCGTTATCTTCCTATGTGCTGTAGATCAAGCCTTTAAAACCGCGAATCGTTCTCACAGGGAATCCCATCCCTATCACCGTCCACTTTGGCATTGGGGCAGTTACGAATAAAAACTCCGCTTCAGCACGAGAGTTCAAAAGCCGAACCCGCGGTCGTTATTCCAATTTTTTATTACACCTTGGGTTCGCATATCCCACCCGATAAGTAACAACTAACTTAATCAGTGTAGAACAGCGGCGGTTAGGTCGCCATCCCACTCAACTGCTTCGCAAGATAGGACGCATAGCGATCCGTCATGCCACTGACAAAGTCGATAACCTTCATCAGCGCAAAGTATTTTTTGTCCGCTTCACTACCACTCGGATTATTGGAATACAGGTTTTTTTCGCCGATTAGAGCAGCGACTCTTTGCGCTCTGAAGCTGATGGATTGGTTATTTTTGTTGACGATTTCATAGACCGAATCGCACAGCGAATTCAGCAATGAGGCAATACAGTTATAGGCCCCCAATTCCAATTCGATTTTGCGGCGGTGGTTGAATATTTCACGTCTGGCCATCTCTTTGGCTTGCGCTACATAGGTTTTGATTTCCGGATCGCAAAGGGATATCAGATCCACATGGGCGCCGCCGAGAATTTCCTTTTCGTATTTGCGAAAGGCAGAGGCCGCAGATTCCACACACTTTTCGATAATTTTCCCGCGGATAATGGACGGGCGTCTGCCATCGGGCGCGTCGCCAAGATATTTTTCAAAACCTGTGCGGTCCTTCAATTCGAGAATGGGTTCGAGGATCGAATAAATTTGCTCCCAATTTAATATTCCCATTTGCAAGCCATCTTCCAGATCGATCAGGCCGTAGCAAAAGTCGTCCGCCGCCTCCATCAGATAAACCAGTGGATGCCGGTCATACCAGGCGCCTTCTGCTCGTTTAGTTAATCCGACCTCTTCGGCAATTTCATTAAAAAGGCTCAGTTCACTTTGAAAAACGCCGTATTTATTTTTCTTGGGACGCTGATTTTCCGCAGGGCTTACTGATGTCCAGGGGTATTTGATAAACGAAGCCAGGGTCGCATAGGTCAGACGCATACCGCCTTCGTGGGGATAGTATTCCGCCGTGGTCAGCACGCGTAATCCCTGTGCGTTGCCCTCAAATTGCATAAGGTCGGCCCTCTGTGCGGGATCAAGTCCCTCCAGGTATTTCGCTCCGTCGTTCTGAAACCAGTACCGTATGGCCTCTTCCCCCGTATGGCCAAACGGCGGGTTGCCAATGTCGTGCGCCAAGCAGGCCGCTTGAACAATATCGCCTATATCCGTGGGCGAAACTCCATCCGGCAAACTGCCATGTTCCATCAGCAGATAACCCACATTAACCCCCAGACTGCGACCGACGCAGGCGACTTCCAGACTGTGCGTCAGGCGGTTATGGATATGATCGTTTTTCGCGTGGGGATGGACTTGGGTTTTCTGTGCCAAACGGCGGAACGCGCCGGAGAAAATGATCTTGTCGTGATCCGAATTAAACGGCGACCGCCCCAACTCACTTTTCGGGCTTCGTCTTCCAAGGCGGTTGGGATTGAGCAATTTTTCCCAGCTGGGGCCAGATCGAGTCTGTGAAGGAGCCATTTTGTTACCCAAAGTAAAGGCCGCTAAAAGTCATTAGCTTAGTCGACTAGCCTTTGTTGGCAAAGTCAGAAGAGCCACATTACAAAAGAGAAATAAGAAGGAGAATGGTGGATTTTTTGGGGCGACAACATCAACACCAATGCCACCGCCCCAAAAAATTAACGGCAACGCAAAATTGTGGAAGTCTCATTTACGATCTGAAAGCGACATTGATCTACCGGCTGTTCCAGATGTATGTCCAGATTCGTTTTGTCTGAATACTGGCAACGAACATTCACCGTCCGGCCCGCATCATATACATAGGCCAAATTCCAGAATCCATCCGTTTCACTTGCTTCATCCGGCAGCAATAGCGCCAGATCGGCTATAGGCCCATCATATACACCTATGGCTTTTACATAGGTATTTGGGCGCTCGGGGCAGATGCTGTTTGAGTGATTTGAAGTCGTTGAACAGCCAGAAATAATGGCTGTCGTCAATATAAAAACGAGTTTATTCCACCACATAAAAATTATCCCCATTATTGGAGCTGACCTTACCCCCGAATTTAGGACCATGAACTTGATGAGATTTCCAGTTAATCTACCACTATTGCGGAGATCTCAAAATGAAGAAGAAGCGTTTTTCCGA